>OLPO01000080.1_pt1 | contig 86930 bp, 68 predicted proteins | sample 1672831 | NCBI WGS metagenome assembly OLPO01 (sample SAMEA3136728, study PRJEB25190) | human gut metagenome | reverse complement strand
GCGAAGAGCGTTGCTGCCTAGGCTAGCCCCTTGTCACACAAACTACCGAAGCCTCTAAAACCTCCTGTTCGGCGCGCTGCTATGCCGTTGCCATCGGCGTGCTCTTGCGCGCTGCGGTCGGGGCCACCGCTGGTCGACGATGGCCCCGCGACGGTCGGCGACCTACTTGGTCACCGTGATCACCACGTTGTCGTAGCGATCGAGAACGGTCGAGCCATCGCCCTTCGCGGGGGCGGTGTAAGCCTCGCTCACGTTCTGGGACGTGGCGGCGTAGGCGCCTTCCGCGTCCTTGTAGGCCTGCACATCGCCGGTGGGGTACACGCTGATCTCAGCGTTGTAACTGTTGGCGGCGAGGTAGTCGGCCACCGACTGAACGTCATAGTTGTGAATGGCGTCCAGCCCGTTTTGGTTCTCGCTGGAGATGATGCCCTCGGTAAGGACAACATCGGCCGTGCTGCCCGCCGGAACGAACATCAGGTCGGAGTGCACGTCGCCTCCCACGGCGGTCTCGTCGACCACCATGAAGACCTCGTAGCTACCCAGACCGTCAGAGGAATCCGACACGCTGTCGTCGTGCACGTAGTAGAAGCCGTACGCCGGGACAGCGATCAGGGCTGCGCACAGGCAGGCCAGAACCGCGATGGCAAGAACCTTCTTGCCGAATGCTGCGTTGGTCATAAGTGCTCCCTCAATCGTGGTCGCCCCGCAGTTTCGCAACGCAGCCCCATTATGGCGCGCGCACGGAAAAGGTCAAGAGCAAAACCCCAGGTGCAGCGCATAATCATCCTCGCAGAAGGGCGAAATCATCATGAGAGGATGATGCCGCTTTTCGCAAAGATGGGCCTGGTCGTATGAGCTGGGTGCCGCGATGCTTCCTAGAATGTGGGACGAAGAGGATAGGAAGCGGCGTCTGCTATCGGATTGCCCGAGCGAACGAAGGGCGAAGAGAGCCTTCTGCGCATCGGGGATCGCGATGACGACCGCGCGCGAAACGAGAGAGGAAACCTGTATGGCCTATCAGCATCAGGGTTCTTGCGCGAGCGCCGGGGACACCCTCGAGCTGCTCGCCTTCGACGACGAGTTCGACCCCTTGGCGGTGGACGACTCGGAGATCGATCAGGAATGGATGGATGACGAGAACCCCTACGACACCATCGACTACCCCACTATGCGCAACATGCCCGAGACGGTGCACCACGATCCGGTGTACTCGCCGGCACGCCAAGGTAGTGCCACCGAGGCGCTTCAGGCGCTCATTGTCCGCAACCCCAACCGTCGGCCCGTGCTGCTGAACATCATCGGCCTGTGCGAAGGCGGCTGCGCCTCGAGCATCATTTCCGAGCGCGTGGATGAGTGGCAGCGCGACAACTGGTCGGTGTACGCCCCCATGACGCTTTGCCGCATGTTGGAACGCGCCGGGGCGCTCGTGTTGGAGATGCCCGAGGTGACCGACGAGCACGAGAGCGTCGAGGAAGGCGTGAGCTACCTGGAGATTCGCGAGACCGTGGATCCGGTGTGGCGCTCGACGCCCGAAGCCTTGGCCCTGCGCGAGGAATACCTCGCTGGCAAGAGCTTCCGCGCAGTCGTTCTGGGCTCCGACGAGGCGCGCTACGCCGAGGTGTACCGCGCGGTCATGGAGGCGCTCGCCGAGGCGCCCCGGAAGCTGGTCGACATCGAGAGCCTGACCGACACCATGGACATCACCAAGTCGCCGCGCCGCTTCGGCCAGCACTTCATTGATGTTCTGGAGACGTGCGACTGCGTCATCTGGGGCGACGGAGCGTGGAATTTGACCGATCTGGGGCGGGCCATGCTCGCCGAGCTTTCAGACGTTAAGGAGGCGTAAGAGCCATGGCCGTTATGGAAGAAGCCGTTGAGGAAGTTACCGCTCCCGAGGAGGTGAACCTCGTTGAGCTGATGAACGCCCGCGCCCGATCCTACGGTATGCTGGCGCGCTTGTTCCGCGAAGAGGTGGATTTGCCGACGCTGCGCGAGCTGCAGAAGATGTGCTTTCCCCAGGCCACGGGCAACGCTGCGGTGGATGAGGGCTACCACCAGCTGTACGCCTACCTGAAGCGCGCCTGGGACGACTCGGTGACCGAGCTTGCCATCGATTACGTGAGCACGTTCATCGGCCATGGCGTGAACGGGTACTCCGCCGCCTACCCCTACGAGTCGGTGTACACCTCCGAGCGGCGCCTGCTCATGCAGGAGGCCCGGGCCGAGGTGCTGGCCACCCTGCGCGAGAACGAGCTTATGCGCGGCGCCTGGAACGAGGCGGAGGACCACATTGCGCTGGAGCTGGAGTTCATGCAGCGTATGGCCCTGCGCGCCGCCGAGGCTTTGGGCGATGCCGCCGAGGACGAGGCCATCGCCTACCTGCGCACCTCCTACGATTTCCTTGAGAACCACCTGTTGAACTGGGTTCCCATGCTGGTCGCCGATATGCGCATGCATGCCCGCACCCTGTTCTACCAGGGCCTGGGCCAGCTGACCTTCGGCACCCTCCAGGAAGACGAAGCCGTCCTGCGCGAGCTTCTGGACTCCGTGGAAGCTTAGCGGCTTTTGACGCCTCCGCTGCGACGAGGCGTCCCAACCCTACCAATCCCTTCCTTCTTTCCCCTCCTTTGTCGGCCCCGCCCCTCCTCGGCGGGGCCGACCCATTTTGGGCGAGCGACCGCACAACGTATGCGCTGATTTGTTTGAGAAACGAGCGCATAAGAAAAGCCCCAATCGGGGCTTTTCTTGCAGAAGGGCTTCGGAGGAAGGACTAGTCCATGCCCAAATCGGCGAGGAGGGCTTGGCCGCCCAGCGTGATGGGGGCGGCCGCGCCGGCCTCGGCTATGAAGCAGGTGGGGCGCAGGGTGGCGATACGCTCGCCGTCTTCCATGCGCACGCGGGCCACCTGCATCTTCGTGCGCTCGGCCAGCTCGAGGGGTGCTCGGCTGAACATGGAGAACATCAGCGCGTCGGTGGCTTTGGCGACGCCGGCGGCAAACGTGCGGCGATCGGCCTCGCGCACGCGGGCGCGGTCGGCGTCGGTGGAGACCACCTCGAAGGCGTCGCGGGCGGGCATGAAGCCGTCCACGCAGCCAGTGACGTACAGGGCGCGGTAGCCGCAGCCACACAGCTGCTCGTAGGAGCTGACGCGCACGGCGCGGACGTTGGCCTCGTGGGTGGGGAAGAACTGCGTCTCGCGGATCATGGCGTACAGGGTCGCGGCGTCCTCGTCGCCGGCCAGCGTCGCGGAAAGCGCTGCGAAGTCGCGCAGCTTGTCGGCGCCGAGGGCCGCCAGCAGGTTGTGCCCGCGGCGTCCCGCATACGCGGCGATCATCGCGCGACCGGCCTCATAGCGCTCGGCCAGACGCTCGGCCCGGGGGAAGGGCTCCGCTTCGCCGGCGGTGCGGGCGGCCACGGCCGCCTCCAGGGCGTCCAGAATGCCGGCATTGTGCTCGTCGCACCAATCCATCAGGAAGTGCCAGCCGTCGGAATAGGTGAGGTAGTTGCCGAAGCCGAGCCACGCGCGCCAGGCGAACAGGTCGTCCGGGTCGGCCAGCAGGTTCAGCGATGTGTAGGCCACAAGTGCTCGGGCGCGGTTCGTGTCGCGCGGATCGCCGGCCAGGCGCTCGAAGCCCAGCGACGACACCGTAAAGCCGCGGCGGACGAGCATCTGCTCGAAGGCGTGCGCCCACTGCTTGTTGGGGGCGACGACGCAAATGCCGGATTGAGCCGCTTCAGGGTCGTCGGCATTCACGGCGAACAGGTAGCGCGTCAGCCCGTTGAACTCCTCGTCGGGGGTGTTCCACTTCACCGTGGCGATGTCGCGTATGGTTCCCTCACGCTGGTCGGCCGCAAGTGCCTCACTGTTGCCCGCACGGGCCGCAGCGTCGCAGAACGCGGTGACGTTGGGGTTGCCGAAGGCGGTGTCCAGCGTGAACACGGTCACGTTCCGGCGCAGGGTGTCGAAGGTGGCGAAACCCTCGGGGGCCGGGAAGCTCGTGGCAACGCGCACGGTCTCGTCCGGATTGCCGGCGACGATGAGCTGGTCGCGGGCGAGCAGGCACAGGCAGGTCTGCTGAGCTGCGGAAAGGTTCTGGAAGTCGTCGGCGAGCACGAGGGCGAACCGCTGTCGCGCGCCAGCGCCCGCATCACTTTGCAGGTAGCGCCCGCAGAGGTAGGCCACCTCGTCTTCCAGCATGGCGTTCGTGGCACCGAGCAGGCGATGGGCCAGCTCCAGCGCGTCTTTCTCCTCGCCCACGGCCCAGTCGTCCTCGGGGGCGAGCGCGCACCACTGCTTCTTGATGTGGCTGAGCTCCGAGCGCAAGCGGCGGGCGGGAGTCCCCAGGGTCTTCATGTCCTCCAGGAAGAAGTTGTACTCGAAGGGCGCGAGCACGCGGGGGGTGCGGCCGGTGGCGGCGCGGGCCTCGGGCGTTTCCAGCACGGCAAGGCACACCTGCTGGGCGCAGGCCACGGTGATGCGGCCGGCGATGTCTTCCACATCCTGCACCCCGGCGGCGGCCAGGGCGTCCACCAGGCGGCGACGCGCCACGCGGGCCGCCTCGGCCGTGGAGGTCTCGATGAGGATGTCTTCGGGGGCGCATCCGGCGGCCACGGCGGCAGCAGCCCGGCGCAGCAGCGCCTCGGTCTTGCCGGAGCGCGCGGGGCCGACGATTTTGGCCGTGCGGCCGTCGAAAGCGGCGATTTCTGCCATCATGTCAGTCATGAGTGCCTCCTAATCGGCCAAGATGCCGCTGGTCGAGTCGAAATCGCGCGTGGAGCCATCGGCGTAGACGACCGTCCACTGATCGAAGGCGAGGGCGAAATCGGCATCGGGCAGGGCGTACTTCTTCTGGATGTCCTCGCCTAGATGCGCCTCCTCGGCGATGCGCTCGGCCACGATTTCCTCGGCGGTTTTGTCAAGCTCGCCGCGCTCGACTTCTTCCAGGTCGCAGGCGATGCGGGCCCGCACGACGATATCGGCCGCTTCCTCGGCCTCAAGCGCCGCTTCGGCGGCCTCGGCTACCAGGGCGGGGGAGGCCATGAACGACTCCTCGGCGGCCCTCTCGGCAGCCTCGGCCTCGGCTGCGGCCGCCTCTTCGGCGGCGCGGGCCGCAGCGGCCTCGGCAACTTTTCGGGCCTCAAGCGCTTCCATACCGGCGGCGTACTGCTTCTCGTAGGAGGCCGCGGAAGGCAGCGTCACAGCGACGACGTCCTGGCCGAGCGCGCCGGCGTTCAGGGCCTCGCGCACGCGGCTCACCCACTTGCTCTCCTCGGGGTCGATGCCGCAGGTGGAATCCAGCCGCATGCGCACCACGAGGCGACCGCCCTGCAGCTCGATTTCCAGCCACGTGAACACAAGCTCGGGCTTGCCCTCCTCGCGCTGGCGGCGGTTGAAGATCTTCATCTGGTTGTCCACGGCGTGCACCTGGTTCAGCAGCCAGTGCTCAATGTAGTCGCTCCACAGCGCGTCGGCGCCTTCCACGGAGGAATCCAGGTACTCGCGGGCTCCCACGCGCACGGTCATGCGGAGGGTGTTCACCGGCTCGCCGTCGGCCGCCGGGTGGGTGCGCACCACGGGCGTTCCCAGATAAGAGTAGCAGCGATCGATCTCCAATCGCAGCTCGTGATCGACGATCGCCTCGTCCAAATCAAGCGTGAGGGCCATGGAAGGATGGGGCTTGCTCATCCGTCTCTCCTTTCTTTTTGGCAGGTTCCGCGAAAGATCCTTCAGCCAGCTTCGGCTCGTCTTGAATCCTGAGGGGAAACTGCCGCCTATCCTCTTCGCCATCCAGTATAGAGAGGCCTCGAGCAGGGAAATCATCCCATCGAGATGAGCGCGCGGGATGATTGCCGTCCCCTAAATCGGCCTGCTCTTATGATTGCGCGGCCCGCACGGCCCATACCATTTTCAACCGTTGGGCAACAAAACATCGGTGGCCGCTCGACAGCGGAGGCGGATCTTCGCCCCCTCCACTCGCGAAGGCCGCCGACGCCGCCGAGGGCCGCCGGTGTTTTGTTGGAAAGCATCGAACGAAAGAGAGAGGAGGACCCATGGCTAAACTTTCACTGACTCGTCGCAGCTTCCTGAAGGCGGCCGCCGTCACGGGCGCTGCGAGCACTCTGAGCTTTGCCGTAGCACCGTCTGCGGCTTTGGCCGAGGGCGTCGACGAATCAGCTGGTGAGGTCAAGCGCATCCGTTCCTGCTGCCGCGCGTGCGGCAAATGCGAATGCGGTGTGTGGGTCACCGTGCAGGACAACAAGGTCATCAAGGTAGAAGGTGACGAGTCCAACGCACACAGCCGCGGCCACTGCTGCGCGAAGTCCCAGGCGTCCATGCTGGCGCTGTACCACCCCGATCGTTTGCGCTACACCATGAAGCGCACCAACCCCAAGGGCGAGGACGATCCCGGCTGGGTGCGCGTCAACTTTGCCGAGGCCATGGACGAGATCGGCGCCAAGTACAACGAGCTCATCGACAAGTACGGCGGAAAGTCGATCTTCTCCATGGGCGGTACCTCGCGTGTGTGGGCCCAGCCGCCCTACGGCACCCTGAAGTCCGTCTTCGGAACCCACAACTTCCATTCCGCCTATGAGATCTGCAAGGGCCCGCGCCACTTCGGCGGCGTGCTCACCGACGAGAAGGGCTCGCCGTGGATGGAGGTGGAGCAGGGCCCCATCGTGTACGTGCAGTGGGGTACCGCATCCGAGTATTCCAACTACGACTCCACCAACCGTACCGTCGTGGACTGCTCGCAGCGCGCCTACAAGCACATTCTCGTTGACCCGCGCATGAGCCCGCTGGGCAAGGAGGCCGACCTGTGGCTTCCCATCCGCGTCGGCACCGATTTGGCCATGTCGCTCGGTTGGCTGAAGTGGATCGTCGACAACGACGCCTACGACAAGAACTTCGTGAAGCGCTGGTCCAACGGCCCGTTCCTCTACAACCCCGAGGCCGACGGCAAGACCTACAAGGGCTACTTCCTGGAAATGAACGGCGGCATCCACATGACGAGCCGCCTGCTCACCGAGGCCGACCTCGACCGCGAGTGGGTCTCCCAGTTCTGGGAGCCGGCGCCGGAGCAGTACTCCTACCGCCGCTTCATCTGCTGGGACGCCGCCAACGAGAAGCCGACCTACTGGGACGCCGAGGAATGCCAGTGGGAGGGCGAGAAGCACAAGATCCCGACCACCGGTACCTGGATCGAGCACCCCTACAAGCCCATCATCGCCGATGCGTGGCTGCCCGACCCCTCGAAGTTCGCCGACCCGGCCGATCCGGCCTACGACGCCTACTGGACCGGCGAGGGCAATGAGAAGGGCGCCAAGTCGAACCCGAAGGGCCTGCCGAAGGATCCGGAGCTGTGGCCCGACGGCGTGCAGGTCAAGCTCGCCAATGGCAAGATGATCGAGGCCAAGTCGGTCTGGCAGGAGTGGGAGCACAACCTGGAGGAGTACACGCTCGACCGTGTCTCCGAGATCACCGAGGTTCCCGCCGACAAGATCGAAGAGGCCGTGCGCACCTACACCACGCGCCTGAACCCGCTTCACGGCAACGGCGGCATCCACTACCAGCTGGCCCCCGACCAAACCGGACACGCCGTGCAGAACACCCGCGCCCTGCAGCTCATCGCCTGCCTCACCGGCAACTCCGACGAGCCCGCCGGCAACCGCGGCTCCTCGAAGGCCCAGGTAGACGGCTGCTGCGGCCGCGCCAACATGATCGTGACCGACCACGAGCCGGTCGACTGGGGCATTCGCGAGGGCATCGGCACCATGGAGCTCGGCAACACGCCGCGCGACCTTTCCGTGGAAGACCAGATTCCGCTGATCCAGAACTTCGTGAAGTACCTGCAGGACGAGAACTCCCCGCTCATGGAGCGCTACGGCAACCACATCCCCACCGATGAGGAGGCCCGCATCATCGCTATGCGCAAGGGCGGCGACTACAAGGGATCGCGTTCCTTCCCGGGCCTGAAGACCCCGTTCGAGAACAATGCCGATCAGATCTCCGCCGAGCGCTTCCCGCTTCTGCGCTTCTGGAACTCCTGGACCGACGCTTCCTCCATCTGGGACGCCATCCGCGAGATCGATTCCCCCTACAAGCTTTACGGCGGCATCTGCATGTCCGGCGACTTCATGAACCAGTCGAATCTGCTGGAGGCGTGGGACGCGCTGACGCAGCTGGACTTCTGGGTGGACATCAACCTGTGGTCGTGCCCGAACAACGGCACCGCCGACTACGTGTTCCCCTGCACCCACTGGCTGGAGACCAACACGGGACGCGTGTCCCAGGGCGCCGGCGGCATCTTCGGCGCCGGTCAGCGCTGCGTCGAGCCCATCGGTGACGTGGTCTTCGACCCGACCTTCGTCGTGTGCCTGCACAAGTCCATGGGCGTGCCGTTCAACGATCGCGACCCCGAATACGACGAGTGGTTGAACCTCGACTACCATGACTTCATCCAGGCCGGCGGTTCGGTGGGCTACGAGGAGCAGGAGTACCGCGTGCTCAAGGACGCCACCGACTGGTGGAAGACCGAGGAGTACCCCGACGGCCCCGACTTCCCGCAGTACGCCGCGAAGTTCCAGGAAGAGGGCTGGTTCGACTGCCGCAAGTGGCATCCCGAGCGCTGGGGCACCTACCGTCGCTGGGAGATGGGCTACCGTCGCCAGCAGGCCGGCTACAACCTGTACGCCGCCGTGGACGAGAAGTGCGCCTTCGGCACCCCCACCGGCAAGGTGGAGATCTGGTCGACCATCTGCGAGTCCTATATCGGCGACACGGTGACCGAGTCTTATGTGCTCGAGACGCCGGGCACTGCTGCCAAGGTGGGAGAGAAGACCCCGTACTTCGCCCAGGTGTGCTCGCCGGATCGCGACGCCTATGCCGGCGACATTCCGGACATCGACAAGTTCCCGCACTGGTTCGAGCCGAAGAACTCCCGCGTTCAGGCGCCCGAGTGGTACGACGCCAACCTGGTGGACGGCGCGTCCTACAACAGCGACAACTACCTGAACAAGCCCTACCACGGCATCGCCGGCGTGGGCAACGGCCAGGCGACCGACAACGGCACCACCGACAACCTCGAGGCCTACAAGCAGGCCGTGAAGGAGAACCCGGAGGCGACCTTCATCTGCACCTCCGGCGCCCGCCAGCCCGTCTACTTCCACTCCGAGCACCGTCAGCTCCCCTGGTGCCGCGAGCTGTGGCCGTCCCCGCGCTTCGAGATGAACCCGAACGACGCGGCGCGCCTCGGCATCGAGCAGGGCGACTGGATCTGGGTGCGCACCCCCTGGGGCGCTATCCGCGAGGTGGCCGATCTGTACTACGGCATCAAGGAAGGCACCACTAACGCCAACCATGCCTGGTGGTACCCCGAGATGGATCACGCCGCCCACGGCTTCGAGCTCGTCGGCATCAACTGCACCATGGACAAGTACGCCCAGTGCTGGATCTGCGGCGCCTCCCAGCTGCGCGGCAACCCGATGGTCGTCTACAAGGCCACCGAGGAGAACTCGCCGTTCGGCAACCCCGTGCCGTGCGATCCATGGGGCAACGAGGCGATCACCAACGCCAACGACCCGCGTCTGAAGGAATGGCTGGCCAACGACCCGCGTCTGGACGACTCGAAGGTGGAGCTCACCTACGCGAGCGCGGATGCCAAGGGCCTGCAGACCTTAAGCCTCATCAAGGAATAGAAAGGAGGAAGATCAATGGCGAATTACGCGATCATCACCGATTTGAACCGTTGCACGGGCTGCCTTGCCTGCACCGTGGCGTGCAAGGCCATCAACGGAGTGGACGTGGGCAACTTCTGGATTAAGACGCTGCGCGTCGGTCCGCATCCCATTGAGGGCGGTTCCGGCACCTTCCCGGACGTGGAGATGTACTTCCTCCCCGTTCAGTGCCAGCACTGTGAGAACCCCGAGTGCGTGAAGGTGTGCCCGACCGAGGCGTCTCATGTCGCCGAGGACGGCACCATCCAGATCGACAAGGACAAGTGCATCGGCTGCCAGTTCTGCGCCATGGCCTGCCCCTATGGCGTGCGCTACCTGAACCAGACCGAGCGCGTTGTGGAGAAGTGCACGCTGTGCGAGCAGCGCACGAGCCAGGGCGAGCTGCCCCAGTGCGTGGCCCAGTGCGGCGCCCGCGCCCGCTTCTTCGGCGACCTCGATCAGGGCGTCGAGAACTTCGAGGCCCCGGCGCATCCGGATACCCCCGGCTGCCAGTACGACGAGATGACCAAGACCCGCGTGAAGCTCAAGGACTACGTGGAGGCCTTTACCGAGAACGACATTCATCACCTCACCAACAAGGGCAACAACCCCAAGCTCATGTACTTGTTGCGCGAGGGCCGGAAGTGGAGGGAGTAGCAACCCATGGAAATTCAGTGGCCCCTTATTCTCTTCACCTTCTTTAATTGCCTCGCCGGCGGCATCTTCCTGATGCAGGGTATTCTTACCCTGTCCGGCAAGGGCAAGGCCATGCAGCTCGCCTCCTGCGTGAGCGCGATCGTTGCCCTGGCCATCGGCGGTCTGTCGGTGTTCTTCCACCTGCAGCATCCGCTGCGTATGCTGAACGGCTTCGGGCACATCACCTCCGGCATTACCATCGAGCTGATCTTCGTGATCGTGTTCGCCATCGCCGTGGTGCTGTACTTCCTCATGATGCGCCGTTCCGAGGAGGGCGTGGCCCCCAAATGGTGCGCCGTTCTGGCTATCGTTGTGTCGCTGGCCCTGCCGTTCGCGACGGGCGACTCCTACCTGATGAGCGCCATTCCCGTGTGGGACACCATGCTGCTGCCTCTGTACTACGTGGTGGCCACGGTGATGCTGGGCGGTCTGGCCGCCATGACCATCGCCGGCGCCACGAAGGCCGACGACGCGGTGAAGCTGTCCGCTACGGTGGCCTTCATTGGTGCGGTTGTGTGCGCCGTGGTGAGCGTCATCTATGCGGTGGCTATCTCCGGCATGGGCGCGAACTATACCGAGATGCAGTACTACTTCGACCCGACGCTGCCCGACGTGGCCATGCGCCAGTCCGAGCAGATTACCGGCGCCATTCTGGCCGGCGAGCATGCCGTGGCCTTCTGGCTGGGCAATGTGGCTATCGGCTGCGCGGTGCCTGCCGTGCTGGCGGCCCTGGTGATGACGGGCAAGATTCCCGCCGAGAAGGCCCTGGCTGTGGCGGTGGTTGCCCTGGTGTGCGCCGTGATCGGCACCATCGTGTGGCGCGTGCTGCTCTACGAAGTGGCCGTGAACGCCCTCATCCAGTTCCAGTGGGCGCTTTAGCAGTGTGTTAACGAAGCCAGATGCGGCTGCAGCTGCGGCCGCATCTGGCAGGGCGCTTGCGAGGCGCCCGATCCCGGATGCCCCCTGGCATCCGGTATGAGGGAGCCGCTCGTCTCTGGTCGGTCGGTCGGCACTCTTTGAGAACCTAAGCGAGGCGGGCTTTTCTGACAGACGAGCCCCGCAGGCAACGCGCATGCGCCCGCCTCGCTTTTTGTTCAAAATGGGGTACTTCTCGTAGTTTTTAGGGTGTGATTTCTCCATTAGCTCTGTGGATGGGAGGAAAACCCCAGGTGGCGATTGCTGTTTTAGGGATCGGCTTTTTGGCAAGTTACGAGAAGTGCCCTATTTTGCTCATTTCGCCCTGACGAAGGAGCGTTTGGGTCTCCTGAAGCTTTTTTGCGAAAAGGCTTCAGGAGGAGCAAACCCTCAGATGATTCTTGAAGAGGAGGAATCAATGACAGAGGAGAAGAAAGAGGCGCCGACGTCTGCTTCAGCTGGAGCAGCGGGCGCGCGAGTCGCCCCGACGCTGGAGAGCGTTGATGCGGCCGAGGCCAAGCGCGCACCTCGCGGCGGCATCACGCGGCGCGGGCTGTTCATCGGCGTGGGCTCGACGGTGGCCCTGCTCGGCTTGGGCGGGTTGCGCTATGCGGGCCACAATCCGCTGAACCGACCGCCCGGAGGTGCCGACGAGGCCCATCTGGTGAGCGGCTGCATCCGTTGCGAGCGCTGCTATGAGGCGTGTCCGCGCCAAGCCATCGTGCCGGCGAAGATCGAGGACGGGCTACTCGGCATGCGCAGCCCTATGCTCGACTTCAACACGGGGAACTACTGCGACTTCTGCTACGAGGAGAACGGCGGCAACCCCTTGTGCGTGGCGGTGTGCCCCACGGCCGCGCTCGAGCTGCCGGCAACCTACACAGTGGGCAACCCGGAGACCGGCGAGACCGGCGACATCATCATTGGCACGGCGGAGATTGATCCGCGCACGTGCCTAGCCTATCGCATGACCGGATGCCGCGACTGCTACGACGCCTGCAACTACGGCGCTATCGAGCTGAAGGATGAGGGCGGGGCAAACCCCATTCCCTATGTCGTGGAAGACAAGTGCAACGGCTGCGGTGCCTGCCAGGCCGCCTGTCTGTCGCTGTCCTCCGGTTCTATCAAGTCCAGCGAGCGTGCCATTGTCGTGCGCCCCGTCGAGGCCTAAAGGGGGTAAACCATGGCTAAGAAGAACGAAACGATGGAAACGCCCGCTTCGTCCCCGACTGCGGGCGCGAAGATGAAAAACTCTGCGAACGCGCTGGCTGCGAAGCTGAAGACGCGTCGGCTGCGCACCGTGGTGGGCGCCGTGGTGTTCGTCGGCATGGCCGCCGGCCTCATCGCCGGGGTGAGCATGGGCACGATGTCCGGCTTCGGTTGGGACACGTTCTCGATGCTGTGCCCTTTGGGCGCCCTCGGCACCATGATCGCCACGAAGACGATGATTCCCCGCGCTGTGGTGTCGCTGGTGCTCATTGCCGCCCTCGTGTTCGTGTTCGGTCGCGCCTTCTGCTCGTGGCTGTGCCCGACCATGCTCATCGACCGCATCCGCGACTTCTTCCGCTCGCCCAAGAAGCGTCGGGAGCTCGAGGAGAAGAAGAACTCCGAGATCAAGGCCATCTCGCAGCAGGAGCTGGCGAGCCTGAAGGCGGCGAAGGGCGGCCACGCTTGCGGCGCCTGCGGCAAGTGCCAGCCGGTGCACCACGGCAAGGTGGACTCGCGTCATGCGGTGCTCGGCGGAGCTTTGCTTTCGACGGCGGTCTTCGGATTCCCGGTGTTCTGCCTGGTGTGTCCGGTGGGCCTGTCGTTCGCTACGGTGCTCGTCATCTGGCGGGCCTTCGCCCATGGTGACGCGACGATCGGGCTCATCCTTATTCCGGCGATGCTTGTTATCGAGTTGGTGGTGCTGCGCAAGTGGTGCTCGAATTTCTGCCCGCTTTCGGCGCTCATGAACCTGGTCGGCCGCTTTTCGCGCACGTTCGTGCCTACCATTAATGACGAGAAGTGCCTGGAGACGGCCCGCGCCACCTCCTGCAGCAAGTGCGCCGAGGTGTGCGATGCCGACATCAACATTCGTCATCCGGAATTCGGTCTGCGCACCATGGCCGACTGCACGCGCTGTCGTAACTGCGTGGACGTGTGCCCCACCCATGCCATCACCATGCCGGTGTTCGTCGGTAAGAAGGCCGGGAAGACCGTCGTGGAAATTCCCGACCCGGTTATGGACGACCTGGAGCCGAAGCTGGACTAGCCAATCAGTGAGCGATGGCTCGACTTTGGGAGAGGCCGGGCCATCGTTGAAGAGGAGCAACAATGGTTGAGACGATTGATGCGGGGGCTCACCGATATGTGGGCACCGCGTTTACGGCTGTGGATAGTGGGGCCATTCGGGTTCATCGGGAGCGGTGCGCGAAGGTGCGCAACCGCAACGTGGACTGCTTGAAGTGCGCGGCGGCGTGCACTTCAGGGTGCATTTCCTTGGAAGACGGCGAGCTGGTGATCGATGCCTCCAAGTGTGTCGGCTGCGGCACCTGCGCCACGGTGTGCCCCACGTGCGCCTTGGAGTCGCTGAATCCCTCGGACGCCGAGTTGAAAGCCGCCTGTCTGCGCGCCGTGCGGGGTGACGAGGTGGTCATTGCCTGCAGCCAGATGGAGGCGGCCTTGGGTGATTTGCTAGTGCCCGGTGCCGCGGCGTTCGTGGTCTGCGCGGGGCGCGTGGATGAGTCGCTGCTGGCGGGACTCGCCGCCGAGGGTGTAGGCCGCGTGACGGTGCTTTGCGGCGATTGCGATCACTGTGCCCAGCGCCACGGTCGCGACACGGCGGAGCTGGTAGCCGAAACGGCGCGCCAGGTGCTCGCCACCTGGGGCGACGATTTGGAAGTTGTCGTGACCGATGTGCCTCCTGCGAGCATTCTCGCCGAGGGCGCCGATGAGGCCGCTGCCGAAACCGTTCGCGTAGCTTATTTTGCCCAAGTGCGCTCCTGTCCGCCCCTTCGCGAAGCCGAAGGAGTGCGTGTCGGTTCATCTGCGGGGCAGGACGCTCCCAAGCATCCTGCCCATTCCCTCCACGTGATGAAAGACGGCACGTTGCCGCATTTCATTCCCGATCGGCGTGAGCGCTTGCTGGACGCACTGGCGCAGCTGGGGGAACCGGAAGGCGACAAGCTGGAAACCCGGCTGTGGGGTGCGGTGGTCATCGACGGCACGAAGTGCGTCTCCTGCCGCATGTGCGCGACGTTCTGCCCTACGGGCGCCATCGCGAAGTTCGACGACGCCGACGGCACCCTGGGCGTGACCCACACTCCGGGCGACTGCGTGAAGTGCGGCAGCTGCCGGGACGTGTGCCCCGCCGATGCCATCACACTGCTCGACGCCGTGCCCGCAAGCTGGCTTACCGGCGGCAACCGCCACCGCTACGTCATGACGCCCCGTCCTGTGAGCCTTACCGACAACCCCCACCAGATCCTCGACACCTTCCGCCTCGATTTCAATGGAGACATCTTCGAACGGTAGGGGAGCCGCAGCGATCGCCGAGGCCCTCCGCGCGGCTAACTTCAGACTTCTCCGCAAAGCAGGAGAGGCTGCATCTCCCGACTGCCCCGGCATCCGCTCCGGCAGCCACGCGACCTCGATCTGCCCCAGTCCCCGGCGCCCCTATCCTCTTCACGGCGCCGGGGGCGTTTTATGCCAAGGGCAAACGCAGGGTGAAGGTGGTGCCTTCTTGTGCGGTGCTGGTGACGGCGATGGTGCCCTTGTGGGCTTGGGCGATGTCGCGGGCGATGGCCAGCCCCAGCCCGTAGCCGCCGGTGTTGGCGCCGGGCTCGCCACCGTTGTTTTCGGCGTCGGTGGCGTTGTGGGTGCGGGCCGCATCGGCGCGATAGAAGCGGTCGAACAAATGCGGTAGATCGGCCTCATCGATGGGCTCGCCGCTGTTACGCACGGAGAGGACGGCCTCGCTGGCGTGCGCCCTCAGCGTCACGGTCACGGTGCCACCCGCATTGGTGTACTTGCAGGCGTTGTCCAAAAGCACGGCCACGGCCCGCTGGAGGCGCGTGGCGTTGCCCCGTACGGTAATTCCCTTGTCGATGGCGCATTCCCACATGAGTTCCCGCTCGAAGGCTACGGCTTCGAACGTGAGGGTTTCGCCTTCCACCAGACGGCTGAGGTCGACGATGCCTGCAGGGCCTTCCGAGGCTTGGGCGCCCTCCGGAGCCGGTCGGGCCAGATCGAGCATATCGGTCACAAGGCCTTGCATGCGCTCGGCTTCCATCTGGGTGCTCTCAATCCACTGGCGCTGGCTGGCGATGGTGTCGCCGCCGCGCTGCCGTAGGATGGCGTTGTTGGCGAGAATGACCGTGAGCGGGGTTTTCAGCTCGTGGGACGCATCGGCGATGAACTGCTGCTGTTGGGCCCAGGCGCGCTGCACCGGACGCAGCGCCCAGCGCGAGAAGACGAGGTTCAGCAGGAACAGCAGGCCCAAAGCGCCCAGGCCCACGGCGGTGAGCACGAGGGCGAGCGAGCGCCAGCCGTCGGCAGCGCCTCCGTCGGCGAAGGCCACCATGAGATCGGGGCCGGCCTCATGCTTGGCGAAGTACAGCCCGACGTCGGGCAGGTATCCCCAGGATTCGGCGGTGCTGACGACTTCAGGTATGGCGCGCACGAGGAGCGCCTCGGGCACGGTGGCTCCCGAGCGATCCGTTAGCTGCATAACCGTGCGGTCGGCGATATAGTAGACCGCCACGGGCAGCGATGCCTCCTCGGTGGTGCCCGGGCCGCCGATGCGGGGCGGCGCGAAGCCGGGATCGCTGGTGCCGGCGCCGATGTCCTGGGTGGGGGTGGGGGCCGAGCCGCCTTCCGCACTTTCGCCTGCGCCTGCGTTGCCGCTCGTGGCGTCTTCCGCGTTGCCCGCTTCAACGTCGCTGGCTGCCCCGTCGTCGACGCGGCCCCCGTCATCTTCCGTATTGCCACCGTCGGGGGCGTTCTCGTCTCTTTCCCGTGGGCCCTCGCCCCGGTGGAACGGCTCGGCATCAGGGATGAGCTGCGGTTCGTGCAGAGATCGGCTCGTGGCTGCCATGAGCCGATTGTGTACATCGTCGATGTCGGCGCGGTAGTCGGCGTAGCAGATGGTGGCGAAGGAAGCGGCCAGCACGATGGCGGCCAGCGCCATGTTCAGGGCGATGAACTTCGTCCTCAGTTGGCGAAGCATGGGCGTGGCGCCGTCGCCGGCGGAACGTTTCGGGGCGCTCGCGTTGGCGGGATGCGGGCGGGGGATGATGCGAAGCTTCGACAGACGGCCCATGGGCGGCTAGTCTCCTTCGGCGAGCCGGTAGCCTACCGAGCGAATGGTCTCGATCCTCGCCTTCGACCCCACGTGGGCCATTTTCTTCCGCAGAAACGAGATGTAGGCCTCCACGTTGTTGTCGGAAGCGCTGGAGGAGGGACCCCAGGCGCGGCTGATGAGCTGCTCCTTCGAAAGCACCGCCCCCGGCGAGCCCAGCAGGATGCGGGCGATGGCGAACTCCTTCTGCGACAGGCGAATGGATTCGTTTCCGCAGGTGAGATCCATGGATTCCAGGTTCAGCGTGAGGTCGCCCACGGTGAGCGTCTCGAAGACGACATCGCCCTGGCGCCGCGTGAGGGCGCGCAAGTGGGCCAGAAGCTCGGCGGGGGAGAAGGGCTTGGTCATGTAATCGTCGGCGCCGGAGTCGTAGCCGCAGATCTTGTCGCTGATGGCATCGCGGGCGGTGAGCAGCAGGATGGGGGTGCTCACGTGGGCTCGGCGCAGGCGCTGAGCCACGGTGAAGCCGTCGGCCTTGGGCAGCATGACGTCCAGGATGATGACGTCGTAGGTGCCCGTCCCACCGTACTGCACGCCGGCCTCCCCATCGTGCACGACGTCGGTGGCGTAGCCGTTGTCCTGAAGGATGCGGGCCAGCGCCTCGGCGAGGCGGGCGTCGTCTTCCACGACCAGAACGTGCATGGTGATCCTTTCCGTAAGGGGCCTCCGCCAAGGGCTGTTGTGCGCCGACGCCTCGGGGGCTCGGTCGCGGCGTTTCGCGGTGCGCTTCTAGGGCCGGGCGGCCTGGGGAAGCGCTGGGGTTCATTGTAACGGCCCACCTGAAGGCAACCTGAAAGGAATCGGCTGCTTCAGGCAGTTTTCAGGAAGTCCCCTTATTGTTGGGGCCGGCCTGCGGAGGATCGGGACTTCGCGGGCCAATAGGGAACAGGGTAACGCCGGCCAATCAGAAGCAGGATAGCGCGGGCTATCGAGGAAGGAGCATTCGTGGCCGCCTACAGTAGCGTGTTCAAGCGCGTGGAGAAGAAGTATCGCATCGGCGCGGCCGAGCGCGCCGCCGTGGAAGCCGCGGCTGGAGGGCCTATGGCGGTGGACGCCTACGGGCGCACTCGCATTACGAGCTTGTACCTGGACACCCCGGAGCGCTCCATGATCGCCCGATCGGTGGAAAAGCCGCTCTATAAGGAGAAGCTGCGTCTGCGCGCCTACGGGGATGCGGCTGGGGTGGCCCTCATGGGAGCTTTCGGTGCCGGGCCGATTGTGCGTGAGCCAGGCGGCCTGCCGCTTTCCGATGGGGAAGTGGAAACGCGGGTGGCTGCGGGGCTGCAGGTGCCCGGCGCGGCGGCTGCCCTCCCTGTGTTTTTCGGGATCAAGAAGAAGTTCAAGGGCATTGTGTACAAGCGCCGGCTCGCCCTGACGTTGCCGGCGGCGCTGGCTTTCGTGAGCGGTTTGCCCTACGAGCAGGCCTGCGCTCGCTGGCCGCTGTCGGACGCGGCGCTTGCGGCTGCGGCGCTCTCGCCGGTCACGCGCCAGATCGCCCGCGAGTTGGAGGTGGCCATGGACCGTTGGTTGCCCCTGGTGCCGTCCATGGGTATCGCCTGCGATCGTGTGGCCTGGGCTTACCGACCCGAGATGTTTCAGGAGCGGGAGGACGACGAGCTGTTCGATAGCGAGCTGCGCATCACCTTCGACGACTGCTTGGAGTATCTCGACTGCCATTGCTTCCATTCGCCATGGCGGCCCATCATCGAGTCGAGCGAGTCCGTCATGGAGATAAAGAGCGCCGGGTCCTACCCGCCGTGGCTGGTGGAGGTTCTGTCGGCCGAGCGCATCTACCCGGCCTCGTTTACCAAGTATGGCAACGCTTATCAGCTGGTTGCGGCTGAGCCGCGCGCTCGAAATCATCGAAGGGCTATGCGTAGTGGTGCGTGAACCGTTCGGGAAATGCGAGTCCTGGAAATAGGCGAAAAAACGGAGTTGTTAGACATGGGCTAAGCTTCAAGGTCCTTCAACGGAGGAAAAGTGATCCGATCTGGGGCGAAAACCCACTCGCAGGCCCTCTTTTCGGCGAAGCTCAGAACAAAGAAGTCTAACAAGTCGGAATTCCTGCCCAAAATGAGGGAGCGCATTGTCTGGAAGGTTGCTCGCAAGAGTAGGCAGAGAATGAACAAGAAAGGAAACTCATGCTTGAATCAACGTTCTCGTCGGTGTTCGGAACGGCGGAATCGCTCGTAGGAGCGGTTTCGGCGGCGGACTTCTTGCTATGTTGCGCGTTCTCGGTGGTGCTGGGCGCAGTCTGCGCTGGTGTGTACATGTTCCGGCACAGCTACTCGAAGAACTTCGTGGTGACGCTGGCGCTCCTACCGCTCATCGTGCAGATGGTCATCACGCTGGTGAACGGGAATTTGGGCGCGGGCATTGCGGTCATGGGCGTGTTCAATCTCGTGCGGTTCCGCTCCATCCCCGGCTCGGCCAAGGACATCGGCAGCGTGTTTCTCGCCATGGCCGTAGGCCTTGCGACGGGCATGGGCTTTCTGGGGTTGGCCTGCGTATTCACGGTGGTGGTGGCTGTGGTGAACCTGCTGTTCGTGCTGACGCCGTTCGGGCGTCCCCGCGAGCCGGGCAAGACGCTGCGGATCACCATTCCGGAGGATCTGGAATACGACGGCGTCTTCGACGAAGTTCTCAATCGCTACGCCGCGGAATCGGAGCTGACCGAGGTGACGACCACCAACATGGGCAGCCTCTTCCAGCTGACCTACCAGCTGCGTCTGCGCGAGCGGGGGCTTGAGAAGGCGATGATCGACGAGCTGCGGTGCCTGAACGGGAACTTGAAGATCTCTCTGGGGATGACGCCTCAGGGGCGCGAAACGCTTTAGGTTCTCGGGAAGCACCTAGGGAGATGAGCCCAATAGTAGTGCAAGACCATAAGGGCAAACGACAAAGGGAGAATTGATGTTGAAGACGAACGAGATGATGGGCGCTTGCGTGGCGCGACGACGGGCTTGGGGCTGTGGAGCCTTGGCTGTGGCGCTGGCGGGGTCGCTGGCGCTGGCGGGGTGCACGGGCGGCACGTTCGAGGAAGCCGCCGAAGGCGCTGGCGAGAAAAGCGAGCAGGGACAGAGCGGCCGGGCCCAGGGCGATAGCGGCGCAACGGGCACGACTGACGGGGTGGACTGGGCGTCGCTTATCGACATCCCCGGCATGGATTTCGCGTACTCCGACCGTGACAAGGACGCTTCCTACGATGTCGCCTCCGCGACAAACATTGCATTGTCGGGCCAGGGCGCAACGGTGTCTGGTGAAGGTGCTGCGGTGGAAGGCGCCACGGTGACTATTACCGCCGCCGGCACCTATGTGGTGACCGGAGAGTTGACGGCCGGGTCGCTGGTGGTGAACGCCGGTGGCCAGGACAAGGTGCAGATCGTGCTTAGCGGCGCGTCTATTCGCAACGAGGCGGGGCCGGCGCTGAACATCCAGCAGGCTGACAAGGTATTCGTGACCTTGGCCGACGGCACACAGAACACGTTGGCCGACGGTGCGAGCTATGAGCTTGCGGAAGGGGAGGACGAGCCCAACGCGGCGCTGTACTCGAAGGCCGACCTGACCATCAACGGCACCGGCGCGCTGAGCGTCGAAGGCAACTATCGCCATGGCGTGAACTCCAAGGACGACCTCGTGGTCACGGGCGGCGCGATTACCGTGGTCGCCAAGGAGGACGGACTGCGCGGCAAGGACTGCGTGAAGGTTGCCGATGGCTCCTTCGCCATCACGGCCGGCGGCGACGGCGTGAAGTCGAGCAACGACGAGGATCCGACCCGCGGGTTTGTGTCCATCGACGGAGGCGCCTTCGCCGTGGAAGCGGGCGATGAGGGCTTCCCGGCGGCCACGTATCTGCGTCTGGCCGGCGGCGACGCGCAGATCAAGGCGGCCGATCACGCCCTGCGCTCCGACGTGGAGGCGGCCATGACCGGGGGCACCTATGTCGTGGAAGCCGGCGGCAAGGGCATGAACCCCGAGACGAAGTTCACCATGGATGGCGGCATGTTCACCGTAACCGGTTGCGAGGAGGGCATCGAGGCGCAGGAAGTTATCGTTAACAACGGCGAGCTGAACATCACGGCGTCGGATGACGGTATTAACGCCGCCGTGGCCGAGCGCGACTCCAACGACGCGCCAATCAGCGCGACGACTGACGGCGCTGGCGACGCGGCCGCCGCAGAGCAGGGCTTCGGCGCTGGCGGCCAGAACGGCAATGCCGACGGCCAGAACGATGCTGATGGGTTGGGCATGCCGGGTGGCCAGGGCGGGATGCCCGAGATGCCAGAGGACGCGGAACCGGGCCAGATGCCCGAACCTCCCGAGGGATTCGATCCCTCAAGCGGGGAGGTGCCCGAATTGCCCGAGGACGTCGAGGAAGGCCAGATGCCCCAGCGCCCCGAAGGCGAGGCGGGCGAGCGTCCCGAGCGCGGCCGAGGCGGCAAGGAGGCTGATGGCGAGCGTCCGGAGCTTCCGGAGGGTGTCGAGCCCGGTCAGATGCCCGACGGCGAGCAAGGCGGTGGCTTCGGCGCTCGCGACGGTCGCGGCGGCGCGGGCGGCCCCATGGGTGCTAACGCCAGCGAGGACTGCCTCATCCAGATCAACGGGGGCGTGGTGACCATCAACGCCGGCGGTGACGCGGTGGATTCCAACGGGTACGTGGAAGTCACGGGCGGCGAGCTTGTCGGAGCCAGCTCCGGGGCCGGCGACAGTGCGCTCGACTACGAGTACGGTGCCACGGTGACGGGCGGCACGGTCATTCTGGCCGGAGGCGTCGGCATGGCCGAGACGTTTTCGGAAGGGAGCACCCAGCCCTTCGCCCTGGTGAGCCTGAACGGTTCGGCGAATACCGAGCTATCCGTGGAAAGCGAGAGCGGCGAGGTGCTTGCCCGCTGCACGGTGCCCGTGTCCTTCCAGTGTGTCACCCTGTCGGTGCCAGGACTGGCCGAGGGCGCGACGAGCAAGCTCGTTGCCGGCGACGCTACGACCGACTTCACCGCTTCCACGACGCCTTCCGGCGGCGTGGGCGCCATGGGTGCCCCGGGCGGCATGGAAGCCCCCCGCGATCGCCGCGGTCGCGGGGGCCGCGACGCTCAAGCTTCGACGCCGGAAGCAACGGCTTAGCCATCTACGGCGCTTCGCGCGCCCTTTTGCGTGGTTTGTGCGCTACACTTTTCGTCAGCAGAACGCGGCGAGGAGCGCGACGGCAGTGAATAGGCCGGCGCGCCCCTCGTATCTACGCTGCCTGCGGCCGTCCCTTCAGGTTCCGCCGCGCTTTCACGGTTCGAACTCGAAAGGGAAAGGAAAGATATGCGTGATTCGTCACTGGGCCCGCTTTTGGCGGTGTTCTACGGCTGCGGGTTTCTGGCGGGCTTCAACGAGAACCTGGTGAATATGGCGCTCGTCGCCATCATGGGCGATTTCTCCATCGATGCCGTGGCGGCGCAGTGGCTCGTGACCGGTTACATGATCGCCGTCACCGTGGTGGTCACCTGCATGGCCTACCTGTACCGGCGCCTGTCTATGCGGACGCTGTTCTTCGCGGCGGCGGCTTTGAGCATCGCGGGCTCCGCGGGCGGCTTTCTGGCGCCGAACTTCCTGCTGCTTCTGGTGGCGCGGCTCGTGCAAGCGGTCGGTACGGGCGTGTTCATTCCGCTCATGATGAACGTCATCGTCGACCGCGTGCCCCATGGGCGCCTGGGGACGTATCTGGCCATCGGCTCGGCCATGATCACCATCGGCCCCGCCACGGCGCCCATTGTGACGGGCTTCATGGTGAGCGACCTGGGTTGGCGCAGCGTGTTTCTCGTGCCTCTGGCGGCGGCCGTGGCGCTGACGGTGGCCGGCATCTTCGTTGTGCGCGGCGGCCGCGAACCCGAACTCGTCCGCTTTGATCTCCCCTCGGCGCTGCTCACGGCGGCGGGCGTGACGCTTCTGTGCGTGGGGCTCTCGGAGGTGACGCTGCGCCCGGTGGTGGGCGCTGTGGCGCTCATCGGTGCTGTGCTGGCCCTCGGCTGGTTCGCCCAGCGCCAAGAGCATCTGGCGCGCCCCCTCGTGTCTCTGGAGCCACTGCATCACGGGACGTTCTGGCCGGCGGCGCTGCTCGTCATGGTGACGATGATGACCTATTTCTCGCTGTCGGTCATGGCGCCTCTGTATTTCGAAGAGGCGGCGGGACTTGCGGCCAGCATGGCCGGCGTGCTGATGGTGGCGCCCGTGCTGGCCAACGCCACGGCCTCGGTGCTCTCGGGCCGTGCCCTGGATCGCTGGGGAGAGTGGCCCCTGCTGCCGACGGGGCTCGCCATCGCCGTCACGGGATTGGCGGCAACCATCGCCGGCGCCCTTACGGGATCGCTCGCCGTGGCGACGGCGGGCATCTTCTTCGGCTATCTCGGCACGGGCATGGTGCTCTCGCCGGCCCAGACGGCCGGGCTGCGCCGCCTGCCCGACGAGCTGGATTCCCACGGCGTGACGCTCATGTCCATGGCCGTGCAGCTGTCGGCGTGCCTGGGACCGGCGGCCTATGTCGGCATCATGAGCTCGGCTACGGCCTCCGCCGCTGCGGCCGGCGTACCTGCGGCCCAGGCCAGCGCCGAGGGCTTCGCCACCGCCATGGCCGCCGCCCTCGTCGTGGCCGCCGCGGGTCTGGCCATCGCCTTCTTCTACGCCCGCTTCGCGAAGCGCCGTCGGCGCTAAGAGATCAGCTATTCAGTTTTAGAGAGCTTGCGAGGCGTCCCAGTGGGCAGCGACGTCAAAGCATATGTCGGCGAATAATTTGACAGCAGGTTTCGAAGAGCTCGCATTGTATAGAAGATAAACTGGATACGTGGTATTTTCACCAACTAAAGGACGCCCATGCAGTCTTCCGATAACTTTGGTATTGGGCATCGCGTTTCCGAAGACGATTTCATCATCCCCAAGTAGGTAGGCGATACGATGAAAGTCCTCATAGTCGCGAAGGCGGTAGTTGGGCTCTAGCCCGTTGCGGCGAAAGGTGTCTACGGCGCCATCGAACATGGTTTGCAGCTGCGGATTGGTGGGGCAGACGAGATATTTGTCTGATAGATCGTCGAAACTTACGGTTTCGAGGCTTACGAGAGGCGAGTTGTTCGTAAAGTAGACAGCCAGAGGCATTTCTGCCAGCAGCTCGCAGACGAAGTTGTCGGGAAGGTTGGCAGGCTCACGGAATACAACGCCCATATCGGCCATTCCGCTGGTGACGGAGGTTTCTATGGTCGCAGAGGTCTGGTGGCAAAAACGGGGAACCGGCAGATCGGGGTGCCTAAGCTCCCATTGCGACATGCTTTCGTGGAAAATGTCGTCCCAAAGGCTGTGGGAGGTCATCACGATATCGATGCACACGCTATTGCGGGATTCGGCGGCCATGACGCGGCACTTCTTCTCGATGCGGTCGTAATCCTCGAGAAGCTTGGCGGTGGCGGTGATGAAGTACTGCCCTTCGGGGGTGGGCCTCATGGGTATGCGGTCGAACAACCTGACGCCTAAGGTTGCTTCAAGGTTCGCGATATGGCGCGTGAGGCTCGATTGGGACATGTGCAGCAGATTGGCTGCTTTCGTGAAGTTAAGTGTTTGTCCGAGCACTTGCAGCTCCCGGAACAAATCAAGCATGGTACCCCCTCTGCACCTTGGTCAGCGACATTCCGCAATGCTGCTACGGAATGTCGCTATTATTCCATGATATGGGCCAACGTGCAAAGGCTGAGGGGCGGCTTATTCCTGCAGGATCGCGCGCTTGCTGCGCAGCTCTTCCAGATAAGCCTGGGCGTCCCCTGGGTCGTCGTCGACGGACTCGTCGCCCAAGTCGACTTCTGCGGGAACCTTGCGATACAGCAAATCGTAGAGCACCGGTACGATGTAGAGCGTCATCAGCGTGGCATAGGCCAAGCCTCCCACCACCACCAGCGCCATGCCGCGCTCCATGGAGGTGCCTATCTGCTGGCTGAACACGAGCGGCAGCATGGCCAGGATGGTGGTGAGCGCCGTCATGAGGATGGGACGCATGCGGGTACGCCCGGCCGCTTCCAGGGCGTCGCGCTTCTCCAGGCCGCCGCGGCGCAGCTGGTTCACGTAGTCGACGAACACGATGCCGTTGTTCACCACGGTTCCCATGAGAACGGCAAATCCCATGAGCGACATCATGGTGAGCTGCTCGCCGGCCGCCCATAGCGCCGCGAACCCGCCGGTGAAGGCGAGGGGCACCGTCGCCATGACGATGAAGGGCGACAGCAGGCTCTGGAACTGGGCCACCATCACCAGGTAGATGAGCACGAGGCCCAAGACGAGCAGCATGGTCATCTGATCGAGCATGGTATCGATGTTCTCCAGCTCGCCGCTGAAGCTCATGGAGTAGCCGTCGGGGAGCTGGAGACCGTCCAGCTTCTGCTGAAGCTCGCGGGCCAGCAGCGCGTTGTTGTGGCCGTCGGCCACCTCGGCGGTTATGGTAACGGTCTTCTGGGAGTTCTCGTGAGCGATGGTGGCCGGCGCCTCGCTCTCTTCCAGTGTGGCGAAGTCTCCTATGGCCACTTCCTTCGACTCGCCGTCGCGCCCGGTGATGGTCACCTTCTCGTCCAAGATGTTCTCGCGGGTGATCGGGTGGGTCTCGTCCACGATGGTCACCTGGGCCCGGGTCCCGTCCATCTCGAGGATGCTGGAATCGGCCTCATGAGACAGCGCCCCGGCCAGATATTCGTACAGCTGGGCCACCGTCCAGCCCTCGCGGGTGAGGGCGTCCTCGTCGATGACGAGCTTGAGCTCGCGATCGGCGTCCTCGGTGCCGGTCTCGATCTCGGTGTAGCCCTCCACCTCGTCGACAAGCCCCGCGACTTCCTCGGACAGCTCGGCAAGTTTGGCCGGGTCGTCGCCGGTGAGGGTGATGGAGAGCCCGCTGCCCGCCATGGAGGTCACAGACGAGTCCGACGACGTGCTGGGAATCACCTCGCAGGGCAGTCCTTCGGTGCGGGCCATCACCTCGTCCACCACCGCGTTCACCTCGCCATCGGTGGCTATGCCGTCGTCCATTTCCAGGTAGAACATGAACTCGTCGAAATTCTCGGCCCCGGTGTCGGCGGCCGCCGAGGAGACCACCGAGGCCGAGGCCGTGCCGTCGACGGCCGCCACGGTGCCGACACCCTCCACGGAAAGCGCCGCGTCCATAACCTGGTCGGCCACGGCGAAGGCATCGTCCTTCTCGGTTCCCTCGGGCACGGTCACGGTCAGGGAGACCGTCCTGGACGTCATGGAGGGAAGAAGCGAGATACCCATGCCTGCGGCCCCGACCACCGCGACCACCAGAAGGCTCGCGGCCACCAGGAGCGGCAGCGCCTTATGGCGCAGAGCGAACTGCAACGAGCGTCCGTAGGCACCCTTCACCTTCCCGGAGAAGTCGTCGCGGCGCGGGCGGTAGCGGCGAAAGACGAACCGCGAGAGCGCCGGCACGAGCGTGAGGGCCACCACGAGCGAGGCGGTGAGCACGTAGGTGAGGGTGAGCGCGAAGGGCATCATCATCTGGTTGACCATGCCCGTGGTGAATGCGATGGGCATAAAGACGCAGACGGTGGTCAGCGTGGAGGCCACCACGGCGCCGGATATCTGCTTGGCGCCCTGAACCGCCGCCCGGGCCGGGCTGATGCCGCGCCCGCGCAGGCGGTAGATGTTCTCCAGCACCACCACGGAGTTGTCGACGAGCATGCCGACGGCCAGTGACAGGCCGCCCAGGGACATGATGTTTGCGGACACGCCGGTGAAGTACATGAGCAGCAGCGCCAGCAGCACCGAGAACGGGATGGAGACGGCCACGAGCACGGTGGGCTTCCAGTCGCGCAGGAAAAGCGCCAGCACCACCACGGCGAGCAGGCCGCCTAGAAGCAGCGAGTTCAAGATGGACGAGATGAACGTGTCGATGAGCTCGCCCTGGTCGGACACTATGCGCAGATCCAGCGTGGGGAACTCCTCTGCAAGCCCAGCCACGGCCTCGCGGCAGGCGGCCGACACCTCGTTGGTGGAGGCGGTGGAGGACTTGTACACCGACAGCAGCACGCCGTCGCCGCCGTTCAGCGACATGTAGGCGTCGCCCACGTTGTCCACCACGGTGATGTCGGCCACATCGCGCAGGCGCACGTCGCCCACTTCGTCGATGGTCACGAGCAGCAGGTTCTCCAGCGCCTCCAGGCTCTCGATGTTGTCCCCTACGTGCAGAAGCCACTGATGATCCTCGTCGGCGTTGCCGAGGTATCCTGCCGGCATGGAGAAGTCTTGGGCGCGGATGAGGTTCGCCAGCGTCGTCTTGTCCACGAGGGCGTCGACGTTGGCCTGCTCGATGGCGCTCTGGCGCGCGTCCTCGTACTGCTCGCGGGCCTGATCGAGCTGGCTGCGGCTCTGCTCGAGGGTGGATTTCGCGCTGGCCAACTGGGCGCCTCCATTGCCGAGGTGGGCGGCGGCGCTCAGGCTGCCGGCCTCCACCTCGGCCAGCTGCTTCTGGTAGCTCTGCAGTTCGCCGGTGGCCTCTTCCAGCTGTTTTTGCAAATCGGCGGCCTTGCCGGGCATGGCCGTGAGAGTCTCGCCCACCTCGCCCAGGCGCGTGCCGATGTCGGTCAGCTCGCTGGCGGCGGCCTCGAGCGCGTCGGTGGTGTCCTTCAGCTTCAGGGCGATGGTCGCCGCCTCTTCCAGGGAGGTGGCCGACTCCATCTGAGCTTGCAGTTCGCCGGCCTCAGCCTTAAGCTCCTCGATGCTCTTCTGCAGCTCCTCGGCCCTGGCCTGCTTGTCGGCCAGCTCGCCTTGTAGCGATTCGCCTTCGGCTGCCAGCGTTTGCAGCTGGGCGCCGAGAGAGGACACTTTCGTGGTAGCCGAGGAGACGGCCAACGTCAATCCCGAAGCGGCTTGGCCCAACTGGTCGCTCGTCTCCTGCTCCTTGTCGGCGAGGGCCTCCTGCTGGGCGGTGATCTCTTCCTCGGCCGCCTCCAGGTCGGCCTCGCCGTCGTCTATCTCGCGCTTCGCGTCGGCCAGCTCGCCGTTCACGCTGGCCAAGATGCGATTGTTCACGTCCTCGATCTTGTCGTCGGAAAGCCTCACTTCCGCGGTTTGCTGCACGGCGCCGGCCAGCGACACGTCGGCCACGCCGTCGACCCGCTCGAGTCTGGGGACCAGCGTGTCGGCGGCGAAGTCCGACAGCTCGTAGATGCTCTTCTCGCCATCGGCGGCGGCCACGTACATGGTGGCCATCATGTCCAGGGATATCTCCATGATGTTGGGAGTGCCCACGGCTTCGGGCAGCGTGCTCTCCACCTGGTTCACGGCCGAGGACACCTTCACCATGGCCGAATCCATGTCGGTGCCGTCCTCGAATTCCAGAAACACCATGGCGTAATTGTTGGCGGATTGACTCGAGATGGAGGCGACCCCGTTAACGGTGGACAGGGCGCTCTCCAGCACGTCGGTCACCTCGGTCTCCACTTTCTCGGCCGAGGCGCCCGGGTCGGTGGCGATGACGGCGAGGTAGGGGACGTCCATGTCGGGCATGAGGTCGGTCTTCATCTTCGCGAGGGACACGCCGCCCAGGATAAGGCAGATAATGACCGTCACTACGATGAGGTAGGGATGTTTGACGCTGAATCGTGAGAGCATAACGACCTCTTTCGTCTGCTGGCTTGCTTTCCGAAATGGCGTGGCAACGGGTGCGGGGAGACAGGCGGCGGCGAAAGAGGTGGCAATTGCCTTCGGGGCCGCCGCCTGTTCCAGGACCTATCGAGAGAACTTCCCGGGATACACCTTCCCCAGGTGCATGAGCTCCCAGATGGCGGGCGACTCGTAGTGCTCCACGGTGGCGCCATCTTCGATGACGTCGATGGAGGCGGTGCCGGCGAAGCGGATATAGGAGGGGTCTTTGCCGGTGAGCTTGGCACCCAGCCGCATGAGTTTCGGCAGCTGGTCCACCATTTTCAGATAGGCGATGTCGCGCTCGCGCTGGAACGTGATGCGGTAGAGCGTGCCCTCGGGGGACTCCCATTCGTAGACGAGAGTCGCGGAGAAGGGCTTGCCGGTATTCGGGTCGGTGCTTTTGTCGGTGGCGGTGAAGCGGAGCCCCCCGTCCTCGTTGCCCGTGATGAGCTTCCCGTTCTTGGTGAGCATGAAGACGGGCGTTTCCGCGAATCCGAACTGCTTCTCGGCGGTGAGCCACGCGCTGATGATCATGTAGGGGCCGATCTGCGCCCTCCCCCAATACCAATGATGCACGAGGTTGGCGATGGACACGTTGCCCCAGTTGTGATCGTGGTAGCCGCTGCCGTTGTAGGTTTTGGTGGTACCGTGGTCGGAGACAACGGCCCGAACGGCGCCGGACGGAACCGACGGAAGCCAGAAGAACTGCTTGGCCTCATCGTCTCCGTAGAGCGTGCCGCCGACGCCGGGACGCCATGAGGGCACCGTGCCGTGCAAGTCGAGCTCGGCCGTGACGTTCTTGCTCTGGAAGTGGATATGGTAGTTGGTCAAATCTCCGGTCACGGTGCAAGGGCCGATCTTCACATCGCAGCCGTCGGTACTGAAGCGGCATTGGCTCGGGGTTGCGTCCACGCGCTCCTCGGTCTTGCGACCGTCGGGGTAGGTGATCTCGATAGTCGCGAAAGGGGTCAGCGGCCCTTTCGCCGCGATCATCGACTTCGTGTAGAAGACGACGACGATTTGCGTCCCGTCGTCCATGTGGGTGTCGAAATACCACCACTCGTAGCCGGCCTTGTCCAGCTGGGTGCGCAGGCCGTCCTCCCACGGTTCGATGACGTTCCTCTTGAGGCCGAATTGCTTGAAGTGGGCATCGTCCCAGGGTTGAAGGACTTTTTGCGGTGCGGTCATGGTGCCTCTCCTTTCCCGGCGCCTTTCGGCTTGGCGCATCCCCTTAACTTTAAACAGGCTCGCTCGTGGAATCCCATGCAAGTTATGCAAGGGTGCATCAGAGGTCGCATGAGCCTTCTTTCTTCGCATGGGGGTACCTGAAATTGCAAAGTTGGGGAGACTTTTGCCTGCGTATAGTGGGGCCATCGGAGAAACGATCCCGAAGGAGGAGACAATGGAAACGAAAGAGACGCTGGAGATGAGGGACGAGGAGGCGGTGCGGGCGGCCGCACCGCGCGCCATGCGCTCGATGAGCCCTATGGCCATGCTCGGTCGCCGCGGCTTCCTTATGGGCATGGGTGCCTTGGGCTTGGCCGGCATCACCGGCTGCGCGCCCCAGGCTACGCCGAGCGATAGTGCCCCCATGGCGGAAACCGGGGAAGCGGCCACCGCGCCGGCGAGCACCGAGGTGACGGCCGACACCATCAAGTACGAGCCCATCAAGACCGAGATGACGCTGGAGGAGCTGAACGAGCGCCGTCAGCAGCTCATCGACTCCAAGACCGAGGACTACGTCTGCGCCGACGGCACGGTCATTCCCAACGTGTACGTGAAGCTGCGCTCGCTTCTGGACACCTACGGCAACGGCGTGGGCTCGCAGGTCCATGATGGCAGCTACGCCGAGGTGATGTACCTGTTCACTCCCGAGGATGCCCAGGCCTATCTGGAGATGCCCATGGGCGTGATGTTCACGGCCGCCGATTACGCCGCTGCGTCCGGACGAGCCGAAGACGAGTGCGCTCAGATCTGCGAGGATCTTTCCGCCCGTGGCCTTCTGTTCCGCAGCCGCTCCAACGGCACGCCGGAGTACCACCAGCTGGCCGAGGCCCACGGCATCTGGGAGTACAACATGAACAACTACGAGAAGGATGACGGCGCCTATCCGGCCATCCACAATTCCCAGTGGGGCGCCGACATCATCTTGCAGCTGTACAACGCCCGCTCTTCTTTCTACAACGCGGTGCCCTGCAGTCGCGAAGTGGTGGCCGACAACGAGATCGCCCTGCCCTACGACGACTTCGAGGCCATCGTGGACAAGTTCGACAAGATTGCCGTGTCCCCCTGCCAGTGCCGCCTTTCCCACAAGGCTCTGGGCATTCCCGATCCGGGCGATCACCCGCTGGAGACCTGCATCACGCTGGGCGAGGAGGCGGAGTACTACATCGAGAACGGCATCGGCCGCGAGATCGATAAGAAGGAGGCGCTGGAAATCCTCCATCGCAGCGTCGACTGCGGCATGGTCATTCAGGTGGCCAACTCGGCGACCACGGAGGTTATCTGCAGCTGCCATGGCGACTGCTGCGATATTCTGGGCTCCTACGTGAAGATTGCCCAAGGCGGCGCCGAGCCGTTGACGCCTGAGGACCTCAACGTTTTCAAGTACCTCAGCCATTACACCCTGAAGCACGACGAGGAATCCTGCATCAAGTGCGGCTCCTGCGAGAAGCAGTGCCCCTTGTTCGCCATCACCATGGACGAGGAGACGGGATTCCCCACGGTGAACGGCACGTGCGTGCGCTGCGGCCAGTGCGGCACCGTGTGCCCGGTGGGCGCCCGCACCCTGCACCTCAAGGAGGAAGTGCTGGAGCTGCCCGAGACGCTGTTGGATGACTACAACGCGAAGGGCATGTACCGTTTCGCGAACGATATGATCGCCTAAAGAAGGTAAACGGGGCGCCTCCGCGCGACGTTCGAACAGGTTTCGCGGAGGCGCCGAAGCAAGACACTTGAGATTATCAGGGGGAGATTGCTATGCATGAGATGGCAATGGTGCGCAGCGTTGTGGACATCGTGCTGGAAGAGGCCGAGCACGCTGGGGCAACGGAGGTGCTGGGTGTGTATTTGACCGTGGGCTATTCTCGCGATATCGTCGAGGACGTGTTCGAGTCGATGTTCGCCTGGATGTGCCGGGGCACGGTGGCGGAAGGGGCGGTGCTCCATCTGACACGAGTGCCCTTCACGGTGCGCTGCGAGGAGTGCGGCCGCATCTTCCCGGTGAATACGCGATGCCGGGATACACCCCGCTGTCCCCAATGCGGAGCCTCCCATTACCGTCTGCACAGCGGCATGGAGTTCTACGTTAATGACATCGAGGTGAAAACCGACCCGACTGCTGTGCGCGCCCTGGCCTCCTAGGTTCGCCGTATCTGCCCTCCCTCTAGCGCTCGTCCGGCCTGCGCCCGGCGGGCGCTTTGTGTCTTGCGGCGTACTCCATATCTCTCTCATCTCGTGACACTGCGCAGTTCGGGTTTTGCTCAAAACTATTACGATATGGCCACTAGATCGATTGTCGCCATCGATCTTGGGATTGTCTAACGCTTTGCAAGTTCCTTCAGGTTCTCTATGGCAAGCTGTGGGTCGAGGACGTGCATGCCCAGGTAAGCGCCTCCCATGGTGTCGGCATCGGCAATGGCATAAATGTCCCGGCTCGTCTCTCCGGTAAGGTAATGCCAGAGGCGATAGATGTAGCCTGTCCAATACATAGGCTCGCGGCCCCAGGTGGCGCCGGCGGGGGGCAGCCCTCCCGCTTCGGCATCCAGCTCTTCAAGTAAATATTCCTCGCCGGCCCATTGTAGAAAATCGAAGGTCGAGTCCATGCGTCGGGCGACGTCGCTGTTCATGAAAGCTTCAATGAAAGCGGGGCAGTCATAGCCATTGGCGCGGGCCAATTCGAAAAGACGACCCTGGATGTCGCACAGTTGGCGTTGGTCCAATCGCAGCTTATTCAAGGGGAACACCGGCTTCCAATATCTCGTCGAAAAAGCGTCCATCGCGCCGGTGCTCTCGACAAATGCGCTCAGCGAGGGCCACTCCTTCTGCGCGGTTCATCTCGCTCGTAGCAATGAGCTCGGCCCGTTCCTCTTCCCCGAGGCACCGTTCTTCTACGATGCGGATGGCATCGCAAGCCTTTTGGGTGAGCGCCACTACTTGATTGCCTAGCTGCAGGGCGGAAAGACTTTTCACGAGCGCCGCGTCGGTGATCTCCCCATTGAAGAAGCGGTCGAGGACGACGAACATGCGATCATTGGCGATCGGCCCGATGGCGACGTCTGCTCCCGCAAGCACAGCTGCCGTCGCAGCATAGAGCTCGGTGCCGCGGGCGCTTTCCATCTTTCCGCGGTGGTAGGCGACCACAAGAGCCCATGTTATGTCTGGCGAAAGCTCGCGAACATCGAGTCCATCTAACTCGAGTTCCGCCGTGTAGAGGCGCGCATCGGGAAAATCGCAGATAAGGGTAAGGGGCTGCAAAGGGTTGGTGCCCAGGTAGAAACCGCGCCCGAAGTCGCACCGATCTCGGCTGAGAGGCGCAATAGGGCCATTGATGCCATGACGCGAACCGTGATAGAGGATCACTGCGCCCTCCTTCCTCTTCAGGAGACCGGATAATTTATGTGTCAGTATAGCGTAAAGAGAAGCTACAGGTTTTCGAAGGATCGACATGCGTGATACACCCATTTCGCGAAGCGTCGGTCGCTCCGAGCCCGTTCTCCCGTATGTTGAAAGCGGGATTCTGCCGCCTTCGTGGAAGCGCTTCAGCGCTTTAGTGCGTTGGAGTACAATGGTGGAAACGGCGGCGAGACGCGAAGGCGCGCGCCGCTTCTTCTTAGGAAAGGGATGGTTGCATGGCCGACATCACCGAGGTCGATTACATCTGGAAGAACGGCGAGTTGGTGCCGTGGGCGGAGGCGACCTGCCATGTGTTGTCGCACTCGCTGCATTATGGCTCTGGCGTATTCGAGGGCATCCGCTGCTACAAGGTGCCCGATGAGGACAAGTCTTTCGTGTTCCGTCTGCGCGATCATATGGAGCGGCTGCACCGTAGCTGCAAGATCGCCCAGATCGATTTGCCCTACAGCGTCGACGAGTTGATGGACGCCACGCTTGAGGTCATTCGCGCCAACAAGCTTCCGGCTTGCTATATCCGACCTCTGGTGTACCGCGGCTACGGCGTCATGGGCGTCGATCCGACCGGAGCGCCGGTGGACGTCGTCATCGCCGTGTGGCCCTGGGACGCCTATCTGGGGGCCGACGCGCTGGAAAACGGCGTGGCCGTGGGCATCTCCTCCTGGCGGCAGCGCTCGAACAACGCCATTCCGCCGGCGGTGAAGGCCACGGCCTCTTACATGAACTCCATCCTCGCGAAGATGGAGGCGAAGGCCCACGGCTACGCGGAGGCCATCATGCTGAACGAGGTGGGCCTGGTTTGCGAGGGCACGGGCGAGAACCTCTTCATCGTGCGCAACGGCGTGCTTTCCACCCCGCCTCTCTCCGACGGTCTTCTGGAGGGCATCACCCGCGACACGGTGCTGTGCCTGGCCGACGACCTGGAGATTCCCGCTGTGGAAGAGAGTCTTACCCGCAGTGACCTGTACATCGCCGACGAGGTGTTCATGACCGGTTCGGCCGCCGAGCTCACGCCCGTGGGCTCCGTTGACGGCCGCGTTATCGGCAAGCCCGGCGAGATCACCCGCGCGCTGCAGGACCGCTTCTTCGACCTGGTTTACGGGCGTATCGACGAGTACGCTGACTGGCTCACGGAGGTCTAATGGCTGAGATTCGCACCCCCGATGTGGACGACCTGCTGACCGTCCTGGCCGCCATCGACGATCCCGACACCATATTCGCTCTTTTGGAAGACCTGTTCACCGTGCGCGAGATTCGCGAGACGTCCCAGCGGCTAGGCGTGGCGCGGCTTTTGGCGGCGGGGAAGTCCTATGCGGCCATCGAGGCGGAAACGGGCGCCTCGGCCACGACCATTGCCCGGGTTTCCAAATGCCTCAGCTACGGTGCCGGTGGTTATGAACAGGCGCTCAAGATCTTAGACGAGCGGCAGTAGGTAGAGCGAGCGTAGACGTATTCAAAAAAGAGAAGAGGCGGCTTGGGGGAGCCGCCTCTTTGCAGGGGTTCGAGAACGGATCGGGGAATCTCGTTCTCGGGAAGCGGGCTTGTTGAGGGGCGCCCGCTTCCAAAAGAGAGAAGAAGGAAAGGAAAGGGGAAAGGAGAAGATTGATCAGCTCTTTTCCGTTTCGCTGGTTGCAGTATAGGGGAGGGACGATCTTTGGGAAGACTTTCGGCTTTGCAGTTACCATGGCGTAAATAACCGTGCACGATTCCGTCAAACAGGGGCGGGGCGACCGGGCTGCGTGATACCGACGAAGGTGCGGGCTGGGTGCGCGAGAGTTGTGGAGAAAGTGTAAACCTAGGCTAACTCCCTTGTGCGAACGAATCAGTTAACCTATTATAACTTTTGTCAGCAGGGCCGAGGGAACGAAGCCCTGTAACACCTCCTCTCTTCTTGTTTTACTGGGTGGCGAAGCTTCTCCTCGTCTCGCTGTCGCCACAACATGAAGCCCGCGGATCCCCCCTCCCGCGGGCCTTCGTGTTTTCGGGCCGAATCTCTTGCATTGCCATGGATCTGAAGCAAAGTGTTCAAAGGGCGGTCACTTCGGTTGATGCTCTGTGAACTATGACCTTCCGCATCTTGATTTCCTAGCGTTGACGTGGGAATTTCAGCTGAAACAAAGCAGTGGCGCAGAGGCTACGAAAGGGCGCTGCGCTCTAAATTAGTACACGAGCGGGGTAATCATTTACTTGTATGGTTTGCGTAACAAGAACCTTCAAGGGAATGGTGATGACAATGAAACTGAAGTACGTGGGCTGGGTGGCGCTCTCCGGTCTGTTCGCGGTAAGCCTTGCGGGGTGCGCGGCCCAAAGTGGTCAGACGGCACCGGCCGGATCGGAGCAGGCGGTGGTGCAGACTGAAGAGACCCAGGGCCCGGCGGCGGGGCAGGCCGCCGTCGATGAGCAAGCCGACGCCGAGGCCGATGCGGCCACGGCCGAGCAGGAGGCCGCGAATCCCGCTGAGCTGCAGATCGTCGATTCCGGATGGTTCGTGGCCGACAACGGCATGGTGGATTTCGCCGTAGAGGTGCAGAACCCCAACAAGACCGTTGAGGCGGTTGATCCGGTCATCGAAGTCGTGGGCAAGGACGATGGCGGCAACGTCATCTTCGACGAGACCATCGAAACTCCCGGCGTGCTGCCCGATTCTACCTACTATTACTCCTATGTGGCCGGGTCCACCGCCAACTCCTCGGCCACTTCAACCGAGGTGGTGAAGCCGGCGACCGTCGAGTTCGCCATCACGACGCCCGAGGGCTCGTGGAAGGCCACGGATCAAACGCTGGCCGACGTGTATACCGTGCAGGACAAGGGCGCGACTGACGCTCAGCTCGGTGCCAAGGAGTTCGCGGGCACGGTGACCGCGTCCGAATCCCTGGATGGCGCCACGCAGTCGCGCGTCGATGTGGTGCTGCTCGATCAGAACGGGAAGATCGAGGGCGGCTACTTCAAGATCGTCGATACCGAGCCCGGTCAGGCGGCCGACTACGACATCTACGCCGTGGGCGCCCCGCAGTTCGCGAGCTATGCCGTGTACGCCAGCCCCTGGGCCGAGGATGCCGCCGAGTAGGCACGAGGCAGTAGAGTAAACCTTCGTAGGGGGCGACCTTGGTCGCCCCTTTTGCTATCCCTTCCAGAACAGCTGGGTCAGCTCTTGGCGGGTGGAGACGCCGGTCTTCTTCAGGATGTTGTGCACGTGGGCCTTCACGGTGCCCAGCGCCAGCTGCAGCGAGCTGGCGATGTTCTGGTTGTCTTTCCCTTGCAGCACCTGCTCCACGATGACGCGCTCGCGGGCTGTGAGGTTGTAACGCTCGCAGAAAGCGGGCAGCAGCTCGTCCACGTAGGCTTGGGTGTCCGGCGCGTCGACGGCGGGCGGCTCTTTGAAGCGGAGGCGCAGCGTGTCGGCGGCGGCCCGCAAGGTGAAGAAGGCGAAGGCCAGAAGCAGGATGTTCTCCGAGAAGTTGCGTTCGCTGATGTAGAGGGGCAGCAGGGCCTCCTGGGCGAAGAACGAGGAGTCGAACACGAGGATCATGGCCACGTCCTCGATGAGAATGCACAGGCACAGCACCGCCGTTACCAGCAGCACAGGCTCCTGGCGGCGCATGCGGGCGCGCTCGACCTCGCTCTGGGAGGTCGAGTAACGGTAGACGGCGTAGGCAATGCACCAGATGAGGAATCCCTGGCGCAGCGTGTAGAAGAGCCACTGCCGAAACTCGCTCACCGGCAGCGCCCAGAGGACGATCTCGGTGGCGACGACGAAGACGACGGCTGGAACGATGCGCCAGGCCCGGCGCTTCTCGTTCACGAAGTCGCAGAGAATGAGCCACATGGGCTCCAGGGTGCCCAGGGCGAGCAGCATCTTAAGCTGCGGGTGATCGATGGTGTAGAACTGGGTAATGGAGTATTCGACATTCTGCCCCAGGTACTCGTACTGGAAGATGAGCGCCAAATCGAGGAAGTAGAACAGCAGCATGAGGGCCGCGTAGAGAAACGAGCGCCGCCGTGACACGAAGTAGGCCGACAGCGAAACGGAGCCCGACGCTACGCAGGCGAGCATCACGACGATGGTGTAGAGGTAGAACGCTGTTTCCATAGCGAGCCTCCTCGGCATCGGGCGAACGCTGACGATTGAGAGCAGATTAGGTCGCGGCAAGAATCGCCGCCCTGCCGCGAAAACGCGACGAACTATTCATACCACAGACGCCAGGTCAATACCGCTAAGCGCCGGGATTATTTCGGATTAGAAGGCCCTCATCCCGCAAAGAGAGAAAAATAATCCCGGTTATTTCTTCCCAAACCCTCCGACGCGGCCCATGATGCGAGCCAACAGGAGCGCCCCGCCGATCCCGGGACGCTCAAGGGGAACTCAAGGCCCGCAAGGGGCGGGCCGGTTCCCGAGAACCTAAGGAGGTTTCAATGGTCAAGGATTACATCGACACCAACGACTTCACGAAGGACGAGCTGCTCGGCATGGTGGATCTCGCCATCGCCATGAAGGGACTCATCAAGGAGGGCGGCGAGTACCCGCTGCTGCTGAAGAACAAGACCTTGGGCATGATCTTCCAGCAGGTGTCCACCCGCACCCGCATCTCCTTCGAGACGGCCATGACCGACCTGGGCGGCCACGCGCAGTTCTTCGGCCCCGGCTCCATCCAGCTGGGCGGCCACGAGTCCATCGAGGACTCCGGCCGCGTCATGGGGTCGCTCGTCGACATCCTCATGGCCCGCGTCGACCGCCACAAGGACGTGGTGGACCTCGCGAAGTACTCGAAGGCCCCGGTCATCAACGGCATGAGCGAGTTCAACCACCCCACCCAGGAGCTCGGCGACCTCATGACCATGATCGAGAACCTGCCCGCCGGCAAGAAGATCGAGGACTGCAAGCTCGCCTTCATCGGCGACGCCACCCAGGTGTGCGTGTCGCTCATGTTCATCTGCTCGAAGATGGGCATGGACTTCGTGCAGTTCGGGCCGAAGGGCCACCAGATCTGCGACGGCGCCCTGCACGTGGGCACCGAGGAGGAGCGCGCCGCCTTCGGGCGTAAGCTCATGGCCATCGGCGAGGAGAACTGCAAGGCCTCCGGCGGCACCATCACCATCTCCGACGATATCTCCTGCATCAAGGGCGCCGACTTCGTCTACACCGACGTGTGGTACGGCCTCTACGACGACGAGGTGTCCGGCACCAGCTACATGGACGTGTTCTATCCGAAGTACCAGGTGACCATGGACATGATGAACTACGCTGGCCCCGACTCCAAGTTCATGCACTGCCTGCCGGCCACCCGCGGCGAGGAAGTGGTGGACGAGGTCATGGACGATGAGGCCCGGAGCCTCTGCTGGGACGAGGCGGAGAACCGCAAGCACTCCATCCGCGCCATCCTGGCGACGCTGTGCCCCCAGAGCGAGCCCGACGAGAAGGTGGCGACCGCCTACCGCGCCACCATCGACGAGGGCATGGCAAAGCTGGGCAAGCACGGTCTGTAAGACATACGGAGTCGGGGGAGCTGCGGTTTCCCCGACTCCCTTCAATAATTAAGGAGCCACATTATGAGTGGTAAGAAGAAGTTCTCCTTCGTAAGCGTTATTCTCTCCGTAATCTGCGTGGTGTTCGTGTGCGAGGCGGCGGCTCCGGCGGCGGCCATCGGCAACCAGCAGTTCTTCTGGTGGATCTTCCTCATCATCACCTTCCTGTTGCCCTACGGCATGGTGGTGGCCGAGCTCGGCACCACCTACGATTCTGAAGGCGGCATCTACGACTGGGTGCGCGACGCCCTCGGCGACAAGTGGGGCGCGCGCATCAGCTGGTACTACTGGATCAACTTCCCGCTGTGGATCGCCAGTTTGGCCACGCTGTTCCCGCCCATTTTGGGCATGGTGTTCGGCATCGATATCGAGGCCAACCTTCTCGTGACTCTGGTCATCGAGCTCGCCTTCGTGTGGATTGTCGTGTTCATGAGCTTCTCGAAGGTGTCCGACTCCGAGTGGATCTTGAACGGCGGCGCCGTGCTGAAGGTGCTCGTGGCCGTCTCGGTGGGCGTCCTCGGCATCTGGTTCGCCGTGCAGAACGGCTTTGCCAGCGACATGGCCCCGGCCACCTTCCTGCCCGATCTGACCAACACGGCGGCTCTCGGCTACCTGTCCATCATCATCTTCAACTTCATGGGCTTCGAGGTGGTCTGCACCTTCGCCAAGGATATGGAAAACCCCGCCCGCGATATCCCCAAGGCCATCATCATGGGCGGCCTTGCCATCGGCGCCATCTACCTGTTCTGCGGCTTCGGCATCGGCGCGGCCATCCCGGCCGATCAGATCGACCCCGACTTCGGCATGATCGTCGCCGTGATGACTATGGTCGGCGAGGCGTCTCCCATCTTCATTGTCATCGCCATCGTGTTCCTCATCACCCTGTTCGCGAACATGGCCTCCTGGTCCTTCGGCGTGAATGCCGTGGCCGAGTACGCGGCCAAGAACCAGAACATGCCCAAGGTCTTCGCCCATGAGAACCCGAAGACCGGCATGCCCACGGGCGCGGCCGTCGTGAACGGCATCGTGGCCTCGGCCGTGCTGCTCATCCAGCTCATTCCCGACGAGTCCATCTCCCAGGGTCTGTTCTGGACGCTGTTCGCCACCTCCGTGGTGTTCCTCCTGCTCACCTACATCCCGATGTTCCCGGCCTTCATCAAGCTGCGCAAAGTGGATGCGAACCGCCCCCGCGTGTACCGCTTCCCCTTCCAGGGCACGGCTATGAAGGTGATCCTGGCCATCCCCATGATCGAGCTCGTGCTGGCCATCGTCGCCACCATCGTGCCGCTGTCGGGCGATGAGGTGGCCGACAAGGTGCCCATGCTCATCATCTTCCTGGTGTTCTTGGCCATGGGCGAGGTGGTGCGCATCGTGAGCGCCCGCGGCCGCAAGGAAGAGTTCAAGGGCCTCACGCCCGAGACTGCCGCGGCGCGCCTGGCCGAGGAGGCCGCTGGCGCGCCCGACCAGCTGGAGCCTGCCGACCCGGCCCAGATCGAGGCCATCCTGGCCGCCAACAACGGCGAGCCCGAAAAGGTCCTGTAAGCCTTAACCGTCAGGACCTCCGCGGTACCGAGGCGCGCTTGTGCCGAGCGCCTCTGACCAAGCAGAAGCGGGGCGCGCTACCAGCTCTCCGGCGCGCCCCTCTTCCAAGCCGATTCTTCCCGAAAGGATTTCGCTATGAAGACCATTTACGAGTCCGATTCCACGCCCGCCGCCGACGGCTTCTCCATGCCGGCCGAGTTCGCCCCCCAGGAGCGCGTTTGGATGGGCTGGCCGCACCGCACCGACACCTGGGCCCATGGCGCGAAGCCGGCCCAGAGGCAGTACGCCGCCATCGCCCGCGCCATCGCCGAGTTCACTCCGGTCACCATGTGCGCCAACGAGGCCGACTTCGCCAACTGCCTGGCCGTCTTCGAGGACGACGACAACGTGACCGTCATCGAGATGACCACCAACGACGCCTGGTTCCGCGACACCGGCGCCACCTTCGTGACCGACGGTGCGGGCAACAAGCGCGCCTGCGACTGGCATTTCAACGCCTACGGCGGCCTCATCGACGGCCTGTACTTCCCGTGGGACGCCGACGACCAGATCGCCGCGAAGATGGCGCAGCTTACCGGCTGCGTGCGCTACCGTCCCGACGACATGATCCTCGAGGGCGGCTCCATCACTGTGGACGGCGAGGGCACCGTCATCGTCACCGACCAGTGCCTGCTCTCCCCGGGCCGCACCGCGTCCGCCGTGCTCGCCGAGGAGGCCGACGAGGACACCATCTGGCCCGCCTACGCCAAGAAGTTCCAGCCCTGGAGCGAGGAGCTGCGCGCCTACATGGACGAGCACCTGAAGGCGTATCTGGGCGTAGAGAAGGTCATCTGGGTCAAGGAGGGCATCGACCCGGAGGAGACCAACGGGCACATCGACGACGTGGCCACCTTCATCGCCCCGGGCGTGGTGGCCGTCATCTGGACCGACGATCCGGACTACCCCTTCTACCGCCAGTGCCATGAGGCCTACGACACCCTGGCCGCGGCGACCGACGCGAAGGGACGCCAGCTGAAGGTGTACAAGCTGCCCATGCCGGTGGAGCCGCTGTACATGGACCAGGCCTCCTGCGACACCATCGACGTCGACGAGAACGCCGAGCCGCGCGTGGCCGACGAGCCGCTGATCGCCTCCTACATGAACTACCTGGTGACCAACGGCGGCGTCATCGTGCCCCAGTACGGCGACGAGAACGACGCGCTGGCGGTGCAGACGCTGCAGGAGATCTACGACGAGGTGTGGGGCGCGGGCGCCTATAAGTGCGTGGGCGTGCAGTCCGAGCAGGTCGTCTTCGGCGGCGGCAACATCCACTGCATCACCCAGCAGGAGCCCACGGCGTAGGGGCTTCGCGCGTTCGGCTCGACATCCTCCGATGATGGAAGGGGCAGCTCCGGGATAAGGAGCCGCCCCTTTTTTATGCAAGAATTTCGACTTGTTAGAGTCGTGGGGGAAGCGGAAAGGGCCTCTCGCCGCTCGGTTTAGGGAACACAACGGCAAAACCCCAGGTCGCCACACGATCATCTGCATCCGGTTCTTTCGGATGGTCATCCCGAACCCTAACAACTCGAAAAAACCGTCCGAAAATCGCTCATCGATTGCATGAGTCGGTCGAAGCCTCGGTTCCCGCGAACTTTATGCGCGCAGGAACGCCTCGTAGCCGCGACGGGCCTCGTAGATGTCGGCTTTGCTCGTGACTTCCCAGGGGGAGTGCATCGAAAGCACGGGCACGCCGGAGTCGATGACGTCCATGCCGTACTTCGCGGGGATGTAAGCGATGGTTCCGCCGCCGCCGGCGTCCACGCGGCCCAGCTCGGCGGTCTGGAAGCTCACGCCCGCGTCGTCCATGATGCGGCGCACCAGCGCGACGTACTCGGCCGAGGCGTCGTTGGAGCCGCTCTTGCCGCGGGAGCCGGTGTACTTGTTGAACACGAGGCCGCGGCCCAGATAGGCGGAGTTCTTCGCTTCGAAGACGCTCGCGTAGGCCGGGTCGAAGCCGGCGGACACGTCCGAGGACAGCATGCGCGAGCGGGTGAGGGCGCGGCGCAGGCGCAGCGGGCTGCTCTCGCCGGCGAGGGCCATGATCTCAGCGATGGTGTTCTCGAAGAACATCGAGGCCATGCCGGAGGCGCCCACGCTGCCGATCTCCTCCTTGTCCACCAGCACGCAGACAGCGGTGCGGGCGGGGATGTCGTCGCCCAAGGCCAGCTGGGCCGCAAGGGAGGTGTAGGCGCACACGCGGTCGTCCTGGCCGTAGCCGATGACCATGGAACGATCGAAGCCGAGGTCGCGGGCGCGGCCGGCGGGCACTACCTCCAGCTCGGCTGAGAGGAAGTCCTCTTCGGCGATGCCGTACTTGTCGGACAGAAGCGCCAGCACGTAGGCTTTCACGGGATCTTTGGAGGCCTTGTCGCCTTCGGCTTTCCCGGCGCCGTCGTCCGCCTCGTCGGCGCCGGTCGCGACGAGCGGCCGGTTGCCCACGAGCACGTCCAAGTCCTCGCCTTCCACGACCTTCGAGCCCTTCTTATCCATCTGCTGGGAACCCAAGTGGGGGAGCAGGTCGGTCACGCAGAACACCGGGTCAGCCGGGTCGTCGCCGATGTTCACCTCCACCACCTCGCCGTCGGTTTTGGCCACGACGCCGTGAAGCGCCAGCGGCAACGCCGTCCACTGGTAGTTTTTGATGCCGCCGTAGTAGTGCGTGTCCAGCAGCGCGAAGTCGTTCGTCTCATACAGCGGATTCTGCTTGATGTCGAGGCGCGGCGAGTCGATGTGCGCCCCCAGGATGTTCATGCCCTCCGAGATCGGTGCGGCCCCCACATGTACGAGAATGACGGCCTTGCCCTGGGCGCAGGCCCACAGCTTGCTGCCCGGGCCCACCGGCGTGCCGGCGGCGATGCAATCAGCCAGCGAATCGTAGCCGGCGTCCTCAGCAGCGGCGATGGCGGCCGCCGCGCACTCGCGCTCGGTCTTGTTCTCGGAGATGAAATCGATGTAGTCGACGGCCAGCGCCTCAAGCTCGTCCAGCGACGCCTCGTCGTACTTCTTCCAAGCCGCTTCGCGTTCCACGTAACATCCTTTCTCTTGTGCGATCGAACACAGTATGAACCAATCTGTGGGGAAAAGTTTGGAAATTGTTACATCCTGCTTTCTCGATGCGCGGGGCGGGAGCGCCGTACTATAATGGCCCAGACATTGAGACGATGTCGCCGATACTTAAGAAAGGAAGATTCCATGAATCTGCGTGACGTTATTCCTACCGCCGAGAACTCCAGCAACTTCAACGTCGTCCCCGAGTCCATCACCGAGGTGGGCACCACGCTTGAGAACCTGAAGGCTGCCGTGTGCGGCGAGACCGGCGCGTCCGCCAAGTACGCCGCCTGCGCCGCTGCCGCCAAGGAGCAGGGTTTCGACCAGATCGCCCGCCTGTTCGAGGCCACCAGCGCCGCCGAGCAGATCCACATCGGCCTTGAGGCCGGCGTGATCGCCGAGATCGAGCCGGGCTACGAGCGCCCCGCCGCTCCCGAGGCCGAGGGCATCGCTACCGACCTGAACCTCATCGCCGGCGCCCTGGGCGAGATCTACGAGACCTCCGACATGTACCCGAGCTTCATCAAGGTCGCTCAGGAGGAGGGCAACAAGAAGGCCGAGTTCGTGTTCACCCGCGCCAAGCTCGCCGAGGCCGTGCACGCCGAGCTGTACATGGACGCTTACAACAACATCGACGCCCCCACCGACGAGGCCTACTACCTGTGCCCCGTCTGCGGCTACATCCACAAGGGCGACGACTTCGAGAAGTGCCCCATCTGCTTCACCCCGGCCGACAAGTTCCGCAAGTTCTAAGTCGTCCGCACGCATAGCGCGCACCTCATGCGACCGTCCTTCGGGGCGGTCGCTTTTTTCGTGCGCATGGGTGCTTCTCGCTGTTGCCGGACGCGAGCGACGGACACGGGGATGGGCTTTGTGGCTGAGCATTTTCTCAGGGGTCGGCCCTCGCGCTTCTTCTGCCGGCAATGTGCGATACTGGGTGTCGTTCGGCGGCGAAAGGAGAGCGAGAACATGCGGAAGGCGAGTTTCGATACGGGGCGGGGAAAGATCGTCTACTGGGTGAGCGACACGGCCGATGCGACGCGGCCGTGGGTGGTGTTCCTGCCGGGGCTTACGGCGGATCGTCGCCTGTTCGCGCCGCAGATCGAGCACTTCGAGGGCCGTGTCAACTGCCTGGTGTGGGACGCGCCGGCCCATGGTGAGTCGCGCCCGTTTCCGCTGGACTTCTCGCTGCCTGAGCTAGCCCGTTGGCTGGGGGAGATCATGAAGGCGGAAGGCGCCAGTGCGCCTGTGCTCGTGGGTCAGTCGATGGGCGGCTATGTGGCTCAAGTGTTCGACGTGCTGTTCCCGGGGCGCGCCCGCGGCATCGTGTCGGTGGACTCCGCGCCGCTCGGCCGCGACTACTACAAGCGGTGGGAGTTGGCTTGTCTGCCCTTTGTGACGCGCATGTTCTACCTGTACCCCTGGGGGACGCTTAAGAAGACGAGCACCGAGGGCAATGCCGCAACTCCCGAAGGCCGCGCCATTATGGACGCGATTTTGGCGGGCTACGAGAAGGGGGAGTACTGCCGGCTTTCCGCCCATGGGTTCGCCATGCTGGCTGATGTGGTGCGAAGCGATGAGTACGCCGCGCCGACAGCTCCGCTCACGTTGATCGTTGGCGAGCTCGACCGCACGGGGTTCGTCCGCAAGTACAACGAGCTGTGGTCGGAGCGCACTGGTTTGCCCATCTGCTGGATAGAGGCGGCCGCCCATAACTCCAACGCCGACAACCCGGCCGCCGTGAACGCCATCATCGAAGAGGCGCTCGGCGGCAACTGAGATTGCACCCAGCGGATTGCGGCGGCTTCAGGCACTCGCGGCCGCCTCGCAGCTTGCAAATGATCGGGCGCAGATGTTCGGCGCTCGCCTTGCCAGCTTCCAAACGATCGTGTGAGAGACGGCTCTGGCTGGTTTAGTTCTGCTAGAATGCTTCCGCTGAGAAAGCCATAGCGTGAAGGAGGTGAGAGGAATGTCGAAGACGCGCAAGAAGGCGCATCCTGTGCAGGTGGTAAAGCCGAAAAGCGATGTCGTGTGGCGGCAGTCGGCTGAGGAAGCGACGCTGGCGAGCAAGCCGCGCTACAACGGGTTCGCCTGCGGGCACGGCGCTCATGGTTCGGTGAAGTACAGCCGAGCGCGAGCCAAGCAGGCTTGGCAGCGACAGATGCGACAAGAAGGAGCCTCTCGGGGCTCCTTCCCTTTTCCGGCGCTCGCGCTCGTCGCGGCCGCCGCGCCTTCGACCGCTGCCGAAAAAACGGGGCGGGTCTGCGGCGGGTCTGGCACCAGGTCCCGTCTCGGCCTATAATGAGTCAATTACTCATTGCGGGGAGCGTGGGTTGAAACACTTGGTCGTCGTGGCACCGACGGCCGCCCGTCCCCGTTAGGGCACCGAGTGGAAGAAGGAGCGCAGCCGTGGCCTACTATTTCGATGAACCGTCCCGCACATTCAACGAGTACCTGCTGGTTCCGGGCCATACGCCGGCCGATTGCATTCCGGCGCGCGTCAGCCTGAAGACCCCGCTGGTGAAGTACCGCAAGGGCGAGGAGGAGTGCCCGCTCTCGCTTTCCGTGCCGATGGTTTCCGCCATTATGGCCGCCGTGTCCGACGACAAGATGGCCGTGGCGCTCGCCACCGAGGGCGGTTTGTCGTTCATCTACGGCAACCAATCCATCGAGGACGAGGCCGCCATGGTGGCCCGCGTGAAGGACTACAAGGCCGGCTTCGTCACCTCCGACGCAAACCTTTCCCCCGACATGACGCTCGAGCAGGTAGTGGCTCTGAAGGAGCAGTACGGCCACTCCACCATGCCCGTCACCGACGACGGAAGCGCCCACGGCAAGCTGCTCGGCATCGTGACCGAGCGCGACTACCGCCTCTCCCGCATGTCCATGGACGAGAAGGTGGCCGACTTCATGACGCCGCGCGAGAAGCTCGTGGTGGCTCCGGATGGCACCTCTCTGAAGGCCGCCAACGACATCATCTGGGATCACAAGCTGAACTCGCTGCCCATTGTGGATGCGGACGACCATCTGGTGGCGCTCGTGTTCCGCAAGGACTACGACTCCCACAAGTCCAATCCCGACGAGCTTTTGGACGCCCACAAGCGCTACATGGTGGGCGCGGGCATCAACTCCCGCGACTACGCCGAGCGTGTGCCGGCGCTTGTCGAGGCCGGCGCCGACGTGCTGTGCATCGATAGCTCCGAGGGCTATTCCGACTGGCAGAAGATGACCATCGAATGGGTGCGCGAGCACTACGGCAACGACGTGAAGATCGGCGCGGGCAACGTGGTTGACGCCGAGGGCTTCCGCTTCCTCGCCGACGCGGGCGCCGACTTTGTGAAGATCGGCATCGGCGGCGGTTCCATCTGCATCACCCGCGAGACCAAGGGCATCGGCCGCGGCCAGGCCACCGCTACCATTGAAGTGGCGAAGGCCCGCGACGAGTACTTTCGCGAGACCGGCATCTACGTGCCCATCTGCTCCGACGGCGGCATCGTGTACGATCATCACATCTCGCTCGCATTGGCCATGGGCGCCGACTTCGTCATGCTGGGCCGCTACTTCGCCCGCTTCGACGAGAGCCCTTCGGCCAAGGTCATGGTGAACGGCACCTACATGAAGGAGTACTGGGGCGAGGGGAGTGCCCGCGCCCGCAACTGGGGCCGCTACGATTTGGGCGGCAAGAAGTCGCTGTCCTTCGAAGAGGGCGTCGATTCGTACGTGCCCTACGCCGGCAGCCTGAAGGACAACATGGCCATCACCCTGCTGAAGCTGAAGAGCACCATGTGCAACTGCGGCGCGCTCACCATTCCCGAGTTCCAAGACAAGGCGAAGCTCACGCTGGTGTCCGCCACTTCCATCGTAGAGGGCGGCGCCCACGACGTGCTGCTGAAGGACAAGGCTCCCTACGCGAGCAACACCCGCTAAACCGGCCGGGATCTTGCGCCGCTGTATGCTGTCGCGAGGATGGCGGGGGCGGTGCCGAGGGTCGCGTAAAGAGGCTGTAGCTTCCGAGGCGAGCTTTTCGAGGTTTTCGACATAATCGACCCTATCGAGGGGCTGCGGTATATTGGCAGTCCCTCGATTTTGTTTGTAGGCGATAAAAGATCAACACTATTCGATATGCCAATTGCTGAGATAAAATGATAGGTGTCGAATTCCGAAGAAAACTTGCCAGATTGACGCGGCTTCGAATGATCGGCCTGCGAGCATCGCGCCCCGGCGCCCCTAGGCGCTCAAAGCGGCGAAGAGGTTTTCCATATCCTGCTCGTAGATGCTGTCGCGCAGGTAAATGAAGCTGATGTCGTGAAAGATGCCCGCATCGGAGAGGGGGATAACGCGCAGCGTGCCCTCTTGCACCTCCCGCTGCACGGCGGCCTCGTAGACAAAGGAAATCCCAAGATCGGCCTGGACGAATATCTTGATGATATCGAGGCTTTCCACGACGAAATGGTCGGCGAAGGAGGCGGGCGAGAGATTGCGCTGGGCAAGGGCGTGGACAAGCACGTTGCGGCTGCCGCTGCCCTCCTCGCGCAGAATGAGTCGTTCGCCCAAGAGGTCCTCCAGGGTGCGTGGCGTACGCGGGAAGCGATGCTCGGCCGCGCAAATGGGCACCAAACGCTCGGACGAGAAGGGGCGTGAGGCATAGCGGGCCTTGTCGAAGAGCCCTTCCACGAAGGCGCAATCGATGGTTCCCGCGTCGAGGAGCTCCATCAGGTGCTGGGTTCCGCCCGAGCGCACGGTGATTTGGATGTCGGGTCGGGCGCCCAGACAGCGGGCGAGGGGCCGGGCCACCACGTACTCGCCGGCGGTCAGCGTCATGCCGATGCGCAGCTTGACTGTGGCGCCATGGGCCACCTCCTCGATGCGTTCGTGCAATAGCACGTCGTCGTGGGCCATGGTCGCTAGCCCGTCGCGCAGGACACGTCCCGCCGGCGTCAGCTCCAGCTTTTTGCGATGGTAGGTGAACAGCTTCGCGCCGTATTCGCGCTCCAGGTACGTGATGTGCTGGGAGACGGCCGGCTGGGTGAGCGCCAGCTCCTCAGCGGCTCGGGTGTAGTTCAGAGTGCGGCACACGGTGAGGAATGTCTTTACGCGAAAATCCTGCATTGCGTCTCCTTCGATGGGGGCGGTGGTTCCTGGGGGCTCGGGTAGCATATCAATAAACTTCTCTAATGACTACATAATGATATATAAGTTTTCTTTTGGTAAGAAACCGCGCATAATAAAGCCATCCTACTCCTGCGGGTCGTTGCGTTATATCCGGCGATTCGTGGTCGAGACATTTCCGGCTCCAAAGGCCCCGACGAAAGGTGCTCTATGCGCGACATTATCAAGAAAGTACCCATCCCCACAGCGGGTGTGGCCTTGGGCCTGGCCGCTTTGGGCAACTTGCTTCAACCCTATGCCGAGATCGCCCACATTGCTTGCGGGGCGCTGTCCCTCTTCTTGGTGGCTATGCTCGTCGCCAAGCTGATCATGTTCCCCTCCATGCTTCGCGAGGACATGAAGAACTCCGTTTTCGCAAGTGTTTCTGCCACGTTCTTCATGACGCTGATGCAGCTGGCCGGATACTTGGCTCCCGTGGCTATCGTGCCGGCTTTCGGGCTGTGGTGCTCGGCGGTGGCGGGGCATTTCGTGCTGATGACGTGGTTTACCCTGTACTATATCCGCCGCTTCAAGCTCACCGAGGTCTTTCCTACGTACTTCATTTGCTACGTGGGCATCATCGTGGCGGCTGTAACGTCTCCCGTCTTCGGCGCCGAGGCCTTCGGCCAGGGCATTTTCTGGTTCGGCTTTGCCTGCTACCTCGTGCTGCTCGCCGTGGTGACGATGCGCTACATCAAGCATGAGATCCCCGAAGGCGCTCGCCCGCTGTTCTGCATCTATGCTGCTCCTATGGGTCTGTCGCTGGTGGGATATCTGTCGGTTATGCCTGATCCGAACCTGGTGTTCGTGGCCGTGCTCATGGGCCTCGGCCAGCTGATGCTCATCGGCGTCGTCACCCGGGTGCCGAAGTTCCTCGCCCTGCAGTTCTATCCGAGCTACGCAGCCATGACCTTCCCCTTCGTCATCTCCGCGATGGCGCTCGGCAAGGGCGTGCAGGCTCTCTACGCTGCCGGCTACTCCATTCCGGCGCTCCCGGTGATCGAGGCCCTCATCGCCGTGGAGACGCTGTTCGCCGCCGTGATGGTCGCCTACGTCTTCGTGCACTTCATGAAGTTCTTCTTCGGTACGCCGAAGGCGGCCAAGGCCCCGAAGACGCGTCCCGAGGTTCCTGCGGCTCTCACTGTCGAGGTCACCGAATAACGCTTGAACACCTATCGCCTCGCCGGCCCGACGTTCTGCTCTGGCCAACGACGGCCCCTCCTCTCCTCAGCGCCCCGGTTCCTCCACTGGGGCGCTCTCCTTTTTGGGAGGGGGTTTCGTTTGTGGCGGGATTTCCCGATTTTCATCGGCAGCGCCTTCGGCATCGCCGCGATTTCCCGATTGCCACGCTAATGCATACCTCACGAGGTGGAAATCGGGAAATCCCGCCATATTGTGCTCCATGGGGGATGAGCTTTCAGCTTGCGGTACGCCTCGGAGCTTGCGACGCGTCTCGGGGCTTGCGGCCCTTATCTCTCGATGGCGCGGTTGATGAGGGCGCGCAGCTCGTCGATGCCGTCGCCCTTCTCCGACGACGTCACCACCATGGGCACGCCACCCGGCAGCTTGAGCGCCTTCTTGATGGCGGCGCGCTGCTTCATCTGCTGCTGCTTCGACAGCTTATCCGCTTTGGTCAGCGCGATGGCGAAGGGCAGCTCGGCGTCCATGAGAAACTGAACCATGTTGCGGTCGAGCGCCGAGGGCTCGTGGCGGATGTCGATGAGCGACACCACGAGTGCGAAGTCACGATCTTGATTGTAGTAGCCCTCGATGAGCTCGCTCCACCGGCCCTTTTCTGCTTTCGACACTTTCGCGTACCCGTAGCCAGGCAGATCCACGAGATCGTGGCCGTCCACATCGTAGAAGTTGATGGTGGCCGTCTTGCCCGGCGTGGACGACACCTTCGCCAGGCCCTTGCGGTACATGAGCTTGTTGAGCAACGACGACTTACCCACGTTCGAGCGTCCCGCAAAGGAAACCTCGGGACCTGTGGATGCTGGTAGCTGCTCCGAGGTGCCGTAAGCGGCTTTAAACGATGCGTTGTGGAAGTTCATGGGTGCTCCTTCGCGGAGGGGATCGCGGTATTTCGCTATCATGGTACTTGAATTGGACGGTCGAAGGGCGAAGGGGCGCGGAAATGACGGCAAATCATAGGAAAGATGCGCTGGAAGTGGCGCACATCACGGGCGTGCAGGGCATTCGCGCCGCCATGGCGCGCTTGGCCGATGAGGAGGCCGACGTACCCCTGCCGGGGGCCGTGCCCGAGGAGGTGCCGCTGGGGCGCCGCACCTGTGCCGTGTGCGCTGCCGACAACGACGGTTCCCGGGAGACCTGCTGGAACTGCGGCGCTTCTCTGCGCCGGGTGCGCTAGGGGCGGAACGTATAGCCGCCGTCTGTCCCGTGAGGGGCGCGGTCGAGCGCTGGCGCCCCTTTTCCAAGAGCGCATCATGGCTATAATGGGGAAATCAACTCGCGGCCGCGGGGAATGCGCGCGGTCGAAAGCCACGTTTTCGAGGGAGTGCCATGAAAGCCTACAACCCCCATGAGATCGAGCCCCGTTTGCAGTTGGCCTGGGAAGAGGCCGGGCTGTACACGGTGCCGGAGAATTCCGATGCGCCCAAGAAGTATGTTCTGGAGATGTTCCCGTATCCCTCCGGCGACATGCACATGGGGCATGCGAGCAACTACACCTACGGCGACGTGGTGGCCCGCTACTCCAAGATGCGGGGCTTCGACGTGCTGCATCCCATGGGCTGGGACGCCTTCGGCCTGCCCGCGGAGAACGCCGCCATCAAGCATCACAGCCATCCGGCCATCTGGACCTACGAGAACATCGAGACCCAGAAGAAGAGCTTCTCCCGCATGGGCTTTTCCTACGACTGGGATCGCAAGGTGGTGGCGTGCGATCCGGAGTATTACCGCTGGGGCCAGTGGATCTTTCTGAAGTTCTGGGAGCGCGGTCTCGTGGAGCGTCGCAACTCGCCGGTGAACTGGTGTCCGAGCTGCGGCACCGTGCTCGCCAACGAGCAGGTCATCGAGGGTCGCTGCTGGCGATGCGACTCCGAGGTGGAGAAGCGCGACCTCACCCAGTGGTACTACAAGATTACCGACTACGCCCAGGAGCTGCTGGACGACCTGGATCAGCTGGAAGGCTGGCCCGAGCGCGTGAAGCAGCAGCAGGCCAACTGGATCGGCCGCTCCGAGGGCGCCAACGTGGACTTCATCCTGTGCGACCGCGACGGCAACGCGCCGGCCGAGCCCACGGAAGACGACATCATCACCGTGTTCACCACGCGCGCCGACACGCTGTTCGGCTGCAGCTTCTTCTTGCTGGCGCCGGAAAGCAAGCTGCTCCGCGGCCTCGTGGAAGGCACCGAATACGAGGCGCCGGTCATGGAGCTGGTTGAGGCAGCCAAGAAGGTGACCGCCGTCCAGCGCGCTCAGGGCGACCATGAGAAGCACGGCGCATTCACCGGTCGCTACGTGGTGAACCCCATCAATGGCGAGAAGGTGCCCGTGTGGGTGGGCGACTACATCGTGGCCGACTACGGCACCGGCGCCGTCATGGCCGTGCCCTGCGGCGACCAGCGAGATTTCGAGTTCGCCCGCAAGTACGATCTGCCCATCATCCCCATCATTCTGTCCGAGGACGACCCGCTGTACCCGCAGCTCAAGGACGAGCAGGGCCGCGTGGTGACCACGGTGGACTGGCCGGAGGCCTACGCCGCCGAGGGCGTTCTCGTGCAATCCGGTCCCTACACGGGCATGACCGGCGGTAAGCACTCCGAGGGCGAAGCAGCCATCGTGGCCGCGCTGGAAGAGATGGGTCGCGGCAAGCGCACCGTGGAGTTTCGCCTGCGCGACTGGCTTATCAGCCGCCAGCGCTACTGGGGCAACCCCATCCCCGCTATCCACTGCGAGAAGTGCGGCGTGGTGCCCGTGCCCGAGGAAGATCTGCCCGTGCGCCTGCCCGAGGACATCGACCTGGCTGCCGGCGAGACGCTGGCCACCCATGCCGGGTTCGTGAACACCACTTGCCCCGTATGCGGCGGGCCGGCCAAGCGCGAGACCGACACCATGGACACCTTCACGTGCTCCAGCTGGTACTACATGCGCTACACCGACCCGCACAACGTGCACGCGCCCTTCGATCCGGAGAAGACCAACGCCTGGATGCCCGTCGACCAGTACATCGGCGGCATCGAGCACGCCATCCTGCACCTGCTCTACAGCCGCTTCTTCACGAAAGTGCTGCGCGACTGCGGCCTGCTCGACTTCGACGAGCCCTTCACGAACCTGTTGTGCCAGGGCATGGTGCTCGACGCCCACGGCGATGTGATGAGCAAGTCGAAGGGCAACGTGGTCTCGCCGGAGGAGATGATCGCCGAATACGGCGCCGACGCCGTGCGCGCCTACATCTTGTTCTTGGGGCCGCCCGAGAAGGAGAAGCTGTGGAACGAGGACGGCCTGCCGGGCATGTACAAGTTCCTGAACCGTCTGTGGCGCCAGGTGCACGACTTGTGCGGCAAGGCCGGCGACGAGACGCTGTTCGCGCAGAAGCCGGCTGACGAGGCGGCCGTGGCCGCGGCGAAGAAGCTCATTCGTGAGCGCCATCGCGTGGTGGAGAAGGTGTCGGCCGACATCGAGCGCAACAACTTCAACACCGCCATCGCCGCCATCATGGAGCTGTCGAATGCCGCCGGCGAGTACCTGCGTGCGTTCAGCCCCGAGGATCGCGCCGCCTGCGAAGACCATCGCGCGCTCGACGCGGAAGTGGCCGAGGTGCTGGTGAAGCTCGTGGCGCCGTTCACGCCCCATCTGGCCGACGAGCTGTGGCGCGAGGCGCTGGGCCGCGAGGGCTTCGTCTACGACCAGCCGTGGCCGGAATACGATCCCGATCAGGCCCGCGCTGACGAGGTGGAGCTGGCCGTGCAGATCTGCGGAAAGATCAAGGGCCGCGTGACCGTGGCCGCCGATGCCCCGGAGCCCGAGGTGCTCGCCGCCGCTCGCGAGGCCGTGGCCGCCGCCCTTGAGGGCAAGACGGTGAAGAAGGAAGTCTACGTCCCCGGCCGTCTGGTGAACATCGTCGCGGTGTAGCTGCGACTTCTTGTGGGCTGCGGGAGGGCGAACCCGCTCGCAGCCCGCTTGGTGCTTTATCCTGCTGCGAACGCCGTTAAAGGAAATAGCGGAAGGAACGCACAAAAGATAGCCCCATCCCAGCACGCTTGCTGCTGACGTGGGGCTATTTCTTTAACTAACGGCGTTCTCCGCAGGGCGCCCAGAGGTCTGCGAGCGGGTTCGCCCTCCCGCAGCGAGCGATGCTAGCTGAGCAGTTCGTCTAAAGCTTCGAAGAGCTTGTCGATTTCGACGGGCTTGGTTAGGTGGCCGTTCATGCCGCTGCGCAGGGCCTTCTGGCGATCCTCCTCGAACGCATCGGCCGTCATAGCGAGGATAGGCACCTGCGCTCGGGTCGGATCGTTTAGGCGACGGATGGCCTTGGTGGCCTCGTAGCCGTTCATGACCGGCATCTGCACGTCCATGAGCACCAGCTGGTAGTGCCCCGATGGTGCGTCCATGATCTTCTCCACCGCCTCGCAGCCGTTCACGGCGCATTCCACGGTGAAGCCCTCGTCCTCCAGAAGGGTGATGGCGATCTCGCGGTTCAGGTCGTTGTCGTCCACGAGCAGGATGCGGCTGTGGCGCAGCCGGTGGCTCGGGTCGACGTGCTGGGTCTTGGCCTCTTGGGCCGCTGCGGTCGCGCCCTCGCACGCCAGCTGCAAGGTCAGCTCAACGGTGAACGAGGTGCCCTTGCCCTGGGTGCTCTTCACGGAAATAGTGCCGTGCATCATGTCCACGAGATTCTTCGTGATGGCCATGCCGAGCCCCGTGCCCTGGATACCGCTGATGGTGGAGGTGCGCTCGCGCTCGAAGGGGTCGAAGATGTGCTCGACGAATTCGGGGCTCATGCCAATGCCCGTGTCCGACACGGTGAAGCGGTAGCGCCCGTAGCCGACTGGCGCGCCGGGCAGCTCGTCCAGCGTCACCTTGATGAATCCGCCGGGATTCGTGAACTTCAGGGCGTTGCCCAGCAAGTTCAAGAGAATCTGGTTGATGCGCAGCTTGTCGCAGCGCACCTCGGTGTGGCGGACGCTCTCGGTATTGATGGAGAAGTACAGTTGCCGCGCGCTCGTCTCGGCCTGAATGATGCTGTAGAGATCGTCCAGAAGATCGACGAGGTTGTAGGGCTGCTCATCCAGTGAGACCTTGCCGCTCTCGATGTGGCTCATGTCCAGAATGTCGTTGATGAGGCTCAAGAGATGCGTGCTGGAGGACTTGATCTTGTTCAGGTACTCCTCCACTTTCTCCGGCTGATCGAGGCGGCTGGCAGCCAGAGTGGTGAAGCCCACGATGGCGTTCATGGGCGTGCGGATGTCGTGGGACATGTTCGAGAGGAAGGCGCTCTTGGCGGCGTTGGCCTTGTTGGCCTGGGTCAGTGCCTCTTCCAGCAGGGCCTTCTTCTTCATCTCCTCGCGGGTTTGCACGTCGACGCTGCGCAGGCCCAGCACCATGTTGTGAGCTTGGGGCCAATCGCCGCCGCGCACGACGGTGGCCTGGCAGTACTCCGTAACGTCGCCGTGGTTGATGCGATAGTTCACATGGATACGGCTCTCGTCGGTCAGGCGCGTGATGAGGCTTTCCGCCGAAAGCGCGTCGCGCAGCATGGCCTGGTCCTCTTCCACGACAGCTTCATTGATGTATCCGCCGAGGCAGCTGTCAAGATTGAGCTCGCCGGCGAACAGCTCGTCCAACTTGCGAAGCCTGTCGCCGCTGACGCGCAGGGCCTCGCCCGCTTTGGTGTCCAGGCTGAAGGAGCATACGAGCAGGTAGTCCTCGGAAAGCGCCTGGATGAGATCGCGCTGGCGGCGCTCCTTGCGCACTTCTTCCTTTTTCTTGTCCGTGTAATCGAGCAGGTAACGCTGCAAGAGCAGCTCGCCATCGCTTTCGATGAGCTTCACGTTGCCCATGACATGCACGATGTCGCCGTTGTCGTGGCGCACGCGGTACTCGGTGCTCACCGAGTCGCCGACGTTCTTCAGAGTAGCGATTGATTCGCGCATCTTCCCGGCGTCCTCGTCGACGACCGAGGGGGCCACCATGTCGAAGCCGGCGGCCATGAGGTCTTCCGCCGAATCGTAGCCCAAAATGTCCAGGGCCGCCTGGTTGATGCCGAGCAGGCGCGTGCCGTCGAGCGAATGGGTGATGACGCCGCAGTCCATGGTGGTGAAAATGGTTTCCATGGTGCGGTTCTTCTCGACAATCTCGTCCTCGTAGGCGCGTTCCTGGGTGACGTCGATGCCCACGCCGACGGTGCCCATGACCGAGCCGTCGATGTTGTAGAGGGGCGACTTGTAGGTGGTGAGCAGGCGCGTGCCATCGCTGGTCTGCACGGTCTCCTCCGAGACAATGGTGGACTTGGCGGCCATGACCCGGCGCTCCGATTCAATGCAGGCGGGATCGTCGGCTTCCACGTCCCAGATGTAGGCGTGCCCGCGGCCCTGCACCTGTTCTTTGGTCTTGTTCACCGTGGCGCAGAAGGCGTCGTTGACCTTGTGGTGGATGCCGTCCTTGGACTTGTACCATACAAGCGACGGAATAGAGTTGATGGTGGCTTCCAAATACTGGCTCGTCTCCCAGGAGTCGGCGTAGCGCTTGCAGGCGCGCTGCCAATGGTTGAAGCGCCAGGATGCCTCGGCGGCGCTCAAGGGCGCGATCCACAGGTCGGCGATGTCGTTGAAGTAGGGCTCGACGGCGGGCACTTGGTCGTGGGTGACGATGAGGGTGACCGTTGTGGTGGCCTGCCGGTGAGCGGCGAAGACGCGGGCCCAGGCGGCGGCATCGTGGCCCGTGGCATCGGCGAAAATGGCGCTGGCCTGGGCGGTGAGCGCCTCTTCGGGCTCATCGCTGCGCGTGAAATGGTGCGTAAAGCTTGGCTGCGGCTGCGCATCTTCGATAATGCGTGCGATCTCGTCGGGCAGGCCCACGAGATAGAAAGTCACCGGGCAATGGTACATGGCGCGCGTCCTTTGGAGTTGCTCAACGTGTCGTTGCCGTAACAACGAGGAAACGGTTTCTCAACTTGTGTAGTATACCAACTTTATCAGGGATGACTTCCCGCACCACTGGACAAGTTTGAATTTTTGCTATAGTGTACCCCGCTTTTCCGATGCTATGAAGGAGGTGGCCTGTGGCCCGCGACAACGCCCGATCCGTGCCCTGGTGGCGCTGGTGCGCTCGCGTGCTGCTGGCCGTCTGCGCGCTGACGGTGCTCATCGTGGGCGTGGCCAACGTGGTCACCGTGGCCACGACCCGCGATCGGGTGGTTACCGTGGAAGGCGCGGCGACGGCGCTGGCCGGCGATGCCGCCGATGCCGTGGTGGTGCTGGGGGCCAGCGTGTACGCCGACGGCACGCCGAGCGATATTTTGGCCGACCGGTTGGAAGTGGCCTGCGACTTGTACAAGAGCGGTGCGGCCCGGGCCATCATCGTCAGCGGCGACAACCGCACCTCCCACTATAACGAGTCCGATGCCATGAAGGCGTACTGCGTTGAATTGGGCGTGCCGAGCGAGGACGTGTACGTAGACCATGCGGGCAACACCACCTACGAGTCGATGTGGCGGGCGCGGCACGTGTTCGGGGCGGACCGCATCATCGTGGCCACCCAGGCCTACCATCTGTATCGCGCCATGTTCGCTGCCGATTGTCTGGGCATGCAGGCGTGGGGCGTGCCCTGCGACAAGGGGGCCTACGATAACCAGCGGGCCTACAGCGTCCGCGAGGTGCTCGCCCGCACGAAGGACTTCTACGCGGCGCTTTTGCGCCTGCCCGTGGACACGGCCGGCGAGGCGGTATCGCTGAACGATTCCGGAGATCTGACGTGAGGGGGCGCTTGTGCAGACGCTAGGCACTGAACTGGACCGAACCATTGCCGGTTGGGGTCCTGAAGCCGCCGCAGCTCTCAAGCGCTCGCGGAATAAGGATCGCTTCCGCGCCGCCGTGGAGCGCACGTGGCGTTTGCGCCCGGATGTGGGGCGGTTCGTCCTCATGCACACCAACGGCATCTACATCGCCAAGGACGAGCGTCCCCGCAAAGGGCCCGACCGCCATAAGGACTGGTGGGTCTTCGGCATGCACCTGGACGACGCCATGGCGCGCACCGAGGTGGACGCCTGGCAGTCGGTACTGCTCATGAACCTGGAGCAAGAGGGTTTCGCCGTCAACGAGCTGCGCTTCTTCCCTGCGAAATGGGATATGCGCCAGCGGCGGCTGTTTCCGGAATTGTGGGAGGAAGGGGAGAGCGCCTGCGTTCCCGGCAACCGTGACGGGCTCAAGTACCAGGACGAGGCGCGGGCCTTGGATATCGTGAAGCGGGCCGTGTTTCTCGTCTTCGAGGACACCGAGCTGGCCTGGGCTCTTCTCGAGAAGGTTCGCGGCGCCTCGGTGCGGGAGATGTTCGCCGCGGGACCAACTGGCGAGACGGCGGCTCGGGATGGCAAGCGACAGGGGGAGAAGCGCTATCGGCTGCTTCTTTACGTGGATGACGTGGCGCAGACAAAGCCGATCGTGGAGGCGTACTCCGAGGCCATTCGGTCGCGCGCCCGCCTGCTGGGCTTGCGCCTCGGTTCCATTTGGGTGCGGAAGGCTCCGCCGCTGCTGGCCGGCAAGCACGCGTTTAAGCGCACGGGAACGTCGGAGCCGCTGCGCGACGAGGCGCTGCGGGGCGGTTCAGCCGAATAGCTTCAAGGCGACGGTGTCGTCGAGGACGATTTTCAGTTCGCGGCCATTCGGCAGCGCGTAGGTATAGTAGAGCGGCGCCTCTGGACGATTGAACACGCGGCTCAGCGGCACGTCGGCGGCGCAGTAGATGCGGCGGCAGCGGGCCGAGACGCGATCTTGGGTGGCGAACAGCAACGGATCCTCGTAGCGGTCGCAGCCCTGGCTGAAGAAGTAGTTGTGGGCGTCGTCCCACCCGAAGTGCTGGATGATGAGCCGATGCAGGTCGGCAAGGGTCTCGTCGGCGCTCATGAAGGCGCTGCACTGCGGGGAGGAGTCGTCCGCCGGCCCGATAACGAGGGTGAGCGCAGCATTCGAAAAGACCCCCTCGCACGGGGTCGCTTCGGGCGCGCGCCACCATTGGCCGGGAAATTCGATGATCTTGGCGGTCACGACTCGAGCCTTTCTCGTCCTCCTCATGACGGGGGCATTGTAACAGGAGTTTTCCCTAAGGGAAATCAAATGGTTGAAATTGGCCGAAAAAGTAGCTTCAAGCAGGGATAAGGTGTCTATTTACACTAAGTAAATAAGTCAGGAATTCAAGGGATTTGGTGAGTCTTTCGCCGGGGCGCCCGGTCTTGCGGGAGCCCGGTATTATCATCGCAGCAGCGTCTCTCCTCGTTGATGAGAGATTAATGGCCGCAGCTGCGCTGCGATGACCAAAATGAGTGGTTGCCCGACGGCGCGGAGCCGGTCGAGGCGTTTTGCACGCGGCATTGTCGGTTGCGCGGGCGGGAAGGTGGGGCATGGCCCAGCAGAAGGGGAGAACGAGCAAGGCGGACGCCACCCGGCGCCAATTGCTGGATGCGGCGATCGAGGTCATTTCCGAACGCGGCTACGCCGACACGACGGTGGAGCGCATCGTGGAGGTGGCGGGCGTTTCGAAGGGCGTGGCCTACTACCACTTCTCCAGCAAGGCCGATATCGCCACCTGCATCCTCGTGGAGGGCATTGGCGAGATCGTCGACGACTTTGTGGCTATCGCCGGTAAGGCCCCTTCGGCCGTGGAAGCCCTTACGGCCATGATGGATTCTTTCGCTGCGACTATTTTCCGCAACGCCGGATTCGGGCGCATCCTCGTATCGGAGTTGTGGCGGCGCGGGCGCGAATGGTCCGAGCCGATGCGCGCTTTGGAGGAGCGCCTGCTGGCGGTGCTGCGCGGGCAGATCGAGCGCGGGCAGCGCGAGGGCAGCATTCGCGGCGATATCGATGCGGCGTTCGAGGCGGTGGCCGTGGTGGGCATGGTGCTCACGACGACGCTGCACTACATCCGCGAGGCCGAACAGCGCGCCGAGGAAGGCTGCGACTGCGCCGAGGCGTTTGCGGCGGCGGAGCGCTCGCTTACCGCACGCATTTGCGACTACGTGCACCACGCCAACGCGTAGGGAGCCGGGGCTTCTGCCGCCCTTGCGCGCCGCCGACCCTCGCGCCGCCACCCGCATGCGCCGCCGCCCTTGCGCGCCGCCGCACGAAACCGCTTTTTCTCCGTCAGCGCAACTGTTGCTTTAGCGCGCTAAAGTTCGCGGTATGCTGGGGGTGCCTACTGAAAGGAGCTTTTCGTGTACAAGATCTACTGCCTGAACAACATCTCTCCTGAGGGCCTGGCCCTGCTCACCGACAACTATGAGGTCACCGAGAACATCGACGAGGCCGACGCCATCCTCGTGCGCTCCGCCGACATGCACGAGATGGAAGTGCCCGCGAACCTGAAGGCCGTGGCCCGCGCCGGCGCTGGCGTGAACAACATCCCGCTGGACAAGTTCGCCGAGGCCGGTATCGCCGTCTTCAACACGCCGGGCGCCAATGCCAACGCCGTGAAGGAGCTCGTGCTGGCCGGCATGCTGCTGGCGAGCCGCGACATCATCGGCGGCGTGGCGTGGGTGCGCGACAACGCCGACGACGAGAACGTCGGCAAGGCCGCCGAGAAGGCCAAGAAGCAGTTCGCGGGCGGCGAGATCCTTGGCAAGACGCTGGGCGTCATTGGTCTGGGGGCCATCGGCAAGCTGGTGGCGCAGTCCGCCGAGGCGCTGGGCATGAAGGTCATCGGCTACGATCCGGCCATGGACGAGATCACCGTGCACGAGCAGATTTCCCCGACGGTGGAGTTCGCCGACCTGCCGAAGGTGCTCAAGGAGAGCGACTTCATCACCATCCACGTGCCGGCGCTGCCCGCCACCAAGGGCATGATCAACGCCGACGCCATCGCTCAGATGAAGGACGGCGTCGTGTTCCTGAACTTCTCCCGCGACGTGCTGGTCGACGACGTCGCCATGGCCGAGGCGCTTGAGTCCGGCAAGGTGGCCGCGTATGTGACCGACTTCGCCAACCCGGCCGTCGTGAAGATGGAGCGCGCCATCGTCATCCCGCATCTGGGCGCCTCCACCGCCGAGGCCGAGGATAACTGCGCCAAGATGGCCGTCGAGGAAGTCATGGCCTACCTCGAGCGCGGCGAAAAGATCCACTGCGTGAATATGTAGCAACTCGGTAATGCGGGTGGCGAAGGAGAGCGCCCTCTCGTCGCCCGCTTATCGCTTGATCCTGCTGCGAATGCGGCAAAAGAAGCAGAGAGGATGACGCACATGGGTCGGTACCATCCCGACATCGTTGCTGCTGAAGTAGAATCTGCTTCTTGACGGCCGCATTCTCCGTAGGGCGATAAGAGGTCGCCGAGAGGGCGTTCTCCTTCGCTGGCTGATGCGATTCGAATTAGCCAGTTGGTTCGCCTATAATAGGCGGAAAACTTCTTGGAAGGAGAGGGCGATGAGTGTGGAGCGGCCTTGCGTATTGGTGGGAGTGACCGGGTGCATTGCGGCCTACAAGGCCGGGGAAATCGTGCGCGGGCTGCAGAAGGCGGGCGTGCGGGTGAAGGTGGTCATGACCGAGCACGGCACGCACTTCGTCGATCCCGTGACGTTTCGGGCGCTCACTCACGAGAAAGTGGCGGTGGATCTGTTCGACGATCCGTCCGATCCCATTCACCATATTTCGCTCGCTCAGGAATGCGACGTGTTCCTTATTGCGCCGTGCACGGCCAACGTAATGGCGAAGGTGGCCTGCGGCATAGCCGACGACTTGCTTTCCACGACGGCCCTGGCGACCACGGCGACGCTGGCCATCGCGCCGGCGGCCAACGTGCATATGTACGAGGCGGCGGCTACCCAGGAGAACATGGCCACGCTGCGCCGCCGGGGCGTGCGCTTCATCGAAGGGGGCGCGGGCTATCTGGCCTGCGGCGATGTGGGTCGCGGTCGTTTGGCCGATCCCGCTGTCATCGTGCGCGAGACGCTGGCCCTGTTGGCCGAGCGCGTGGGCTTGGACGCCCTGCGGGAGGCCTGTGAGCAGCACGGTGAGGTGCCGTTCGCGACCGTGATGGAGCAGATCGATGCTGCGCGCGCGTCGGCTTCTGCGTCTTCCACTGAGGACGCTGCCGCAAGCGCTTCCGCCCCGTGCTATCCCGAGCAGAGCGCCGAAGGCTCGGAGTCGAAGGATCTCCCAACTGCTGCCGCTCCCGACACCCCGCTGCCGGCCGCCGTGGCCGATGGCGCGGCCACCATGCCCGCGGGCGCGCTCGCGGGCCGCACGGTGCTCGTGACGGCTGGCCCTACGGTGGAACCCATCGACTCGGTGCGCTACATTTCTAATTACTCCTCGGGCAAGATGGGCTATGCCATCGCCGAGGCGGCCGCGGCCGCCGGCGCGCGGGTGGTGCTCGTGTCGGGCCCGGTGGCCCTCGCCGCACCTGATGGCGTGGAAGTGGTGCCCGTGAAGACGGCCCGCGACATGCTGGCCGCCGCTTCTTCGGTGTTCCCGGCCGCCGATGCCGCCATCTTCGCCGCCGCTGTGGCCGACCTGCGCCCGGCGAACCCGGCCGACCGCAAGCTGAAGAAGGGCCGCGACGATGCGGCGCTCGCCAACGTGCCCCTCACGGAGAACCCCGACATCTTGGCCACCTTGGCCGCGGGCAAGCGCCCCGACCAGTACGTGGTGGGCTTCGCCGCCGAGACCAACGACGTGCTCATGAACGCTCATGCCAAGCTTACGAAGAAGAATGCCGACATGATTGTGGCCAACCAGGTGGGCGACGGCCTCGCCTTCGGCACCGACAACAACGAGGTGTGGCTCGTCACGGAAGGCGACGACGTGCTTCTGCCCCTCATGAGCAAACGCGCCGTAGCCGAGCGCCTCATGGAAGTGGTGGCCGCGCATCTGGAATAGAGGCATCGCCGTTTTGGACGAGAATTTCGAGTTGTTAGAGTTTTGCGCGAAGCGGCGGTCGTACGCTGCCGGTTCAGGCTTTTGGCGACCTGGGGTTTTGCGAGATGGGAGCAAAAACCGAGAGCAGCCAGGGGCGAAATGGTCTTGCTTTTAGGGCTGACAACTCTAACAACTCGAAAAAAATGGCATCCTTATCGGGTGTGCCTTTTCTGAAGCGAGGAATAGTGCGCGTTTCGATGAGATGGCGTAGGCTTCGATGACGCAGGTATTGGGGTCTCCATTGCGGCTAATTACGAATTCGTAAGGAGACTTGCTTTCTCGCCGTTCGGGCACAGTTTCCCATAATAGGACGCTATCATGGTGGCGAACGAGAAAGGGCATCGGGCGCAGCGGCTCAGGTGCTGATTGCGGCGACGCACGCGTGGAAAGGGGCATCATGCGGGTTCTGTTGGTTGAGGATGACCATGCCATCGTGCGGGCGCTGACCGACCTTTTGGAAGGGGAGGGCTTCGCCGTGCGCTCCTGCGCGACCCAGGATGGGGCATGCGCGGCATTGGCGACTGACGACTTCGACATCGCGCTGCTCGATGTGACGCTGGCCCAGGGCAACGGGTTCGCCGTGTGCGCGGCGGCGCGGGAGGCGGCGCCCGAGATGCCGGTCATCTTCCTCACTGCCTCCGATGACGAGTACTCTACGGTGGCGGGGCTGGACATGGGGGCTGTCGACTACATCGCCAAGCCCTTCCGCGCCCGCGAGCTCATCTCGCGCATCCGCGGAGCGCTGCGGCGCACGGCCCCGACCTCCAACGTGCTCACCGCCGGCGACGTGAGGCTCGACGTGGCCTCGGCGGCGGTGACCAAGGGCGGCCGCGAGGTGTTCCTCTCGGCATTGGAGTACCGGCTGCTGCTGTACTTCCTGCAGCATAAGGGCAAGCTCGTCACCCGCGAGAACCTGCGTGATGCCATCTGGGACAGCGCCGGGGAATACGTGTCTGACAACGCACTGAACGTCTACGTGAAGCGGCTGCGCGAGAAGGTGGAGACCGACCCGGCCGAGCCTGAGCTCATCGTCACCGTGCGCGGCCTCGGCTACAAAGTGGGCGAGTAGGAGCGATGATGCGAGTTCAGCAGTTGAAGGCCATGTGGCTGGTTGGACGCACTTTTACGCCTGCTCGCGTGGGCGCAACCCTTGGTGCCCGCGCGGCCGCCCGCAGCAACATGGTGCGAGGGGGCGAGTAGCGTGGGCTCCGTATCGACGCTGTTGCGCCAGTGCGCGGTCATGGCGGCGCTCGCGGCGGTGCTCGTGTGGGCGGCGCCTGCCGAGGCGAAGTTGTGGGTCGCCGTCACGGGAGCGGTGCTGCTGGCGGTGTTCCTCGCGGTGTCGCTGTACCGCCACCGCCAGATTCGCCGACTCGCCGAGGAGATCGACGAGGTGCTGCATTCGGGCCGCACGGTGGACTTCTCGAACTGCCGCGAGGGCGACGTGGCGGTGCTCGCCAACGAGCTGTCGAAGATGGTGTCGCGCCTTTCGCGCACCCGCGACCAGCTGTCCCGCGAGCGCAACGCGCTGGCCGATTCTCTGGCCGACGTATCCCACCAGATTCGCACGCCGCTCACGGCCATCACCCTCATGCTGCCCGTGGTGGAGCGCGCCGACGATGCCCGCGAGCGCAAACGCGCCGTGCGCGAGCTGGAATCGATGATCGAGCGCGTCTCGTGGCTGGTGACCACGCTGCTGAAGATCGCGAAGGTGGATGCCGGCGCCATGCGGGTGGATAAGCGCGAGGTGCGCGCGGCCGAGGTGGTGCGCCGCGCCGTGGCGCCCCTGGCCACCGCCATGGACCTGCGCGATGTGAACCTCGTGCTCGACCTGGACGAGTCCGCCGTCTTCCAGGGCGACGCGCCGTGGACTGCCGAGGCCGTGGAGAACGTGGCGAAGAACTGCATGGAGCACACGCCCGCCGGCGGCACCGTCACCGTGACGGCCCGCGAGGATGCCTTGGCCTGCACGATCACGGTAAGCGACACCGGCCCGGGCATCGCGCCCGAGGATCTGCCGCGCATCTTCGAGCGCTTCTACCGCGGCCGCGCCGAGGTGCCGGCAACCTCGGCGGGGGAACGGCGCGGGGAGGGCGCCGATGCGGAAGACGTGCGCCAGCCCGCCGGCTTCGGCATCGGGCTCTCGCTCGCCCAGGCCCTCGTCTCGGCCCAGGGCGGCACCCTGCGCGCCGCGAACAACCCCGAAGACGGCGCCCGCTTCGAGATGGCCTTCCCCAAGCTCGTGGTGTAAGCCGGCTCGGGCGGTTTTTCTTCTCGCCGCTTCTCTTGCAGTCGGGATGCCGGCGGTGCGTCTATTTTTCTCGCTGCACGCAGAGTTCCGCGCAGCGCTGCGCCTCGCAGCTTATCTCTCCGTGCGGCAAACTCCGGATGGATTCGAGCGCTTTCGCGGCGAACTCGTCAAGATCGTCGGGGATGCTGTAGAATGTCGAACGGCCTTGGCGGTATTTCTGCAGGAGCCCGGCGTCGCGCAGTGTTTTCAGCTGGCGCGATGCGTTGCTTTGAGAGTCGTTGAACACTTCCGCGAACTCCGACACGGTAACATGGTTGTCTAAGGTGCAGAGCAGGTACATCATCTTAAGACGCTGCTCGTTTCCCAGTGCCTTATAGATGGCGACGTAGCGCTCGAAACCTCGATTGACCAGCCCTTCGAATGCCATGACTCATCCTCTCATCTCGTGTCAGTGTTTCCATTGTACCGTTCTGGCGGGCCGTTCTGGCGAAGAATGCCAATTCAAAAAAATTTGAAATTTCATATTTACACAATTTTGAAAATGTAATAAAGTGCACCCGTCAGAAATCTGACGGAGAGAAGAGAAAGGGGAAGAGTATGAAAAACGTGCTCGATCGACGCCAGTTCGTTGCCGTGGCGGGGGCTGCCTCTGCTGTGGCTGTCGCGGGGGCGGCGGGCTGCGCGCCTCAGACGGACGGGGAGAAAGAGAGCGATCTGCCCGCGACCGGCGAAGAGGGAGCTCAAGAGGGCGACGCGGTTTTCAAGCACAATACGTGCCCGCGCAACTGCCACGACACGTGCTCGCTGATCACCAAGGTGGTCGACGGAAAAATCGTGTCCATCGCCGGAGATCCGGACAATCCCATCACGGCGGGTGCTCCCTGCGTGAAGATGAACCACTATATCAACTGGGTGAACCATCCCGATCGCGTGCTCTATCCCATGCGCCGCACCGGCGCGAAGGGGGAAGGTGCCTTCGAGCGCATTTCCTGGGATGATGCCTATGCCCTGATGGTGGAGAAGATCAAGGAGGCGGTCGATCAGTTCGGCCCCGAGGCCGTGATGCCCTACAGCTATTCGGGCAACTTGGGCTTGGTTCAGAATTATTCGGTGCCGCATCGCTTCTTCAATCAGCTGGGCGCGACGAAGCTTGTGCGCAATATCTGCTCCTCGGCGGGATCCGCCGCCATTCCCTACACGTATGGAAACAACCTCGGAGTCGATCCCGAGAAGTACGTGGACACCAACCTCTATGTCTCCTGGGGTATAAACGAGTCGGCGACGAATGTCCACTCGGTTAAGTTCATCAAGGAGATGAAGGAGAAGGGCGGCAAGCTCATCGTCGTGAACCCGGTTCGCACGCCGCTGGCGAATTTCGCCGACCTCCACGTGCGTCCGCGCCCCGGCACCGACGCGGCCCTGGCCCTCGGCGTCATCAACCTCATCATCGAGGGCGGCAACCACGATGCCGCCTACATCGACCAGTACTGCCTCGGGTTCGATGAGCTGAAGGCGAAGGCCGCCGAGTATCCTGTGGAGCGCGTCGTGGAGATCACAGGCGTGCCAGAGGAGGATGTGCGCGCCCTTGCCGATATGTACGGGACCGAGAGGGAGTCCTCCATTGTCCGCATCGGCTACGGTATTCAGAGAAACACCAACGGCGGCTCTATGGTGCGTGCCATCTCGCTGCTGCCGGCGCTCATGGGCATGGTGGGCAAAAACGACCATTCCGGCTACGTGTACATCAACTCCGGCTATTGGGCGGCCGATTTGGGCGGCAACGACGGCAGCAGCCTGGCTGACGAGAATACCCGCAGCATCAGCATCAATCAGCTGGGTCGCGCGTTGCTCGGAGAGCTCGATACGACGAAGGAGATCCCGATCGCGGTCATGATCGTCTTCAACTCGAACCCCATGGCCGTCACCTCCAACAACGAGCTCATTCGCGAGGGCCTTCAGCGCGAGGACCTGTTCACGGTGGTGTTCGACATTTTCCAGACCGATACGGCGGACTATGCCGATCTGCTCCTTCCGGCCGCCACCTTCTTCGAGTACGAGGATCTGAACCAGGATTACCTCGGATTCTACCTTCGCTACAACGAGCCGGCCATCGAGCCCCAGGGTGAGAGCAAATCGAACCTGGAGATGCTGAACGGCCTTGCGAAGGCCTACGGGTTCACCGACGCGATGTACGACGAGACCCCGGCTGATGTCATCAAGAAGCTCATCGATGTCGATTCGCCCTATTACGACGGCATCACCTACGAGCGCTTGCAGCAGGAGCACTGGATTAAGATCAACGCGTCCGCGCCTTACGAGGCCAAGGAGTTCCCCACTCCCTCGGGTAAGATCGAGTTCTACTCCGAGGCGCTGAAGGAAGAGGGCCTCGATCCCGTCGCCGATTACGTGGCCCCCCTCGAGAGCGCCGACGGCAACGCGGAGCTTTTCGCGAAGTATCCAATCGTGCTGCTCACCCCCTCCACTAAGAACCTGCTGAATTCCCAGATGAACGGCGTTCCGCAGATTGCCGATCTCATTGGCGATCCGACCGTGTTCATCGCGTCGGAAGACGCCAAGGCGCGCGGTATCGCCGACGGAGACGAAGTGGTCGTCAAGAACGATCGCGGCCAGCTGCATCTTATCGCCCGCGTGTCGGATACGTGCACGAACCCCGGTGTGGCCAAGGCCCATAAGTGCATGTGGCCGAAACTGTCCCTTGACGGCAACAACGTGAATGCGCTCACCAACGACGTCCTGACGGATATCGGCAGCAATTCCACGTACCACACCAATCTCGTGGAAATCGTGAAGGCGTAAGGAGAACACATTATGACCCAGTATGGATTTCTGTTCGATCAGCGCTACTGCATCGGATGCCAGGCGTGTCAAACGGCCTGCCAAGTTCGCAACGCCTCGCCGGCAGGGACTTCGTTGCGTCATGCCGTCAGCTTCGAGGATGTGCCTGAGGGCCCCTTCATGACGGTGAGCTGCAACCACTGCGAGAGTCCCGCGTGCGTTGCCAACTGCCCCACCGGCGCCATGGAGAAAGACGACGAGACGGGTATCGTCTCGGTTGACAAGGAAGTGTGCATCGGATGCGGCACCTGCGCCAACACGTGCCCCTACGGCGCGCCGGTGATCGACAAGGAGGCCGCCGTCTCGACGAAGTGCGATCTGTGCGCCGACCGCCTCGCCGACGGGGAGCTTCCTGCCTGCGTGAACGCCTGCCCGGTGAAGGTGCTCACCCATGGAGATCTGGCCGAGCTGGATAAGCAGGGCGTCAAAGAGGCTCCGGGCTTCACGGTTGAGGCCACCAATCCCGCGATCCGTTTCGTGACTGCCTAAGAGCGCACGCCGCTGAGCTGCTCCTCCCCGCGCCCCGCATAGCCTCGATGCGGGGCTTTTTCGTAACAAAATTCAATATGTATTTCAATCCATATTAGAATATGGATTGAAATGATATTACCCAACGAGCGATGGGAGCAGCCATGGCGCCGGAGGTTTTGGAGAAGCCGACGTTTACACGCGATCAGATTGTATCCGCCACGACGGCGAGCAAGGAGTTCTCGGCGCTTCGCAAGCGGGCCCGAAAGGCACCGCAGTACATTTCCGGCCGCAACGGCATCGACTCGGTTCTTCTCGACTACGAGACCTACGAGCGCATGTACGGCGAGCTGCAGTATTTCCACGAGAAGGAACTTGATCGCGTGGCCGCCGCGCGCGTTGCCGCGGCCGATGCAGATTCGCACCACCGACCCCTTTCCTTTCGGGAAGCCGTCGGCGAGGATGCCTACGCGGCATTCGAGGCCATCGATCCCGAAGCCGTTTCCGACGAAGAGCTCTTCGCATGAGCGGCCGCTTCACGCTGGCCTTCATCGACGAGGATGCACGCAAGGAATACCGAAAGCTCGATGGGTCGACGAAGCGGTTCGTTGATGTCGGTCTGAGGAAGCTCGAGGAAAGAGCCGACGAGTTGGGTGCGCCCCTGCACGGCGCCCTTGCCGGATGCAAGAAGCTCAAATGGCGCGATGCGGGCATTCGCCTTGTGTTTCGGATACTGGACGACGGCACGGTGGAGATCGTCGAGATCGTGGCTATCGGACGTCGCGATAAGGACGCCGTCTACAAGACTGCCGAAGGACGCCTGGGGCGCTCGTAAGCCTCCGATTCTCTGTGCTTTTCGCTTACACTTCCGTAATGGGCGCGTTATGGGACGGCAAGAACGCTTGCCCATACTTGTTCCGTAGATTGGGAAACCAGGAGAAGAAAGGCATCTGGCATGGACATTTTGACGGTCAGCCACTTGACGAAGATCTACGGAGAGGGCGAGGCGGCCACCCGCGCCTTAGACGACGTGTCCTTCAGCGTGGAAGAGGGCGAGTTCGTGGCCATCGTGGGCTCGTCGGGCTCGGGCAAGTCGACGCTCTTGCACCTCATCGGCGGCGTGGACCGACCTACCTCGGGCCACGTGCTGCTGAACGGCGCCGACGTGTACGCTCGCTCCGACGAGGAGCTGGCGGTGTTCCGCCGCCGCGAGGTGGGGCTGGTGTACCAGTTCTACAACCTGGTGCCGGTGCTCAACGTTGTGGAGAACATGACGCTGCCCGTGGCGCTCGACGGTCGCGCCGTCAACGCCGGCCGCCTGCAGGGCCTCGTGCAGCGGCTGGGGCTCGCCGGGCGCGAGGGGCATCTGCCGAGCCAGCTTTCCGGCGGTCAGCAGCAGCGCGTGGCCATCGGGCGCGCGCTCATGAACGCGCCGGCCGTGGTGCTCGCCGACGAGCCTACGGGCAACCTGGACACGCGCAACAGCTGCGAGATCATGCAGCTTCTGCGCGATTCCAACCGCGAGTTCGGCCAGACCATGATTGTCATCACCCACGACGAGGAGATCGCACTGGCCGCCGATCGCATCATCGCCGTGGAGGACGGCCGCATCGTGCGCGACGAGAGGATCCGCCGATGAACGCCACGACGAACTTCACCGTAAAGAGCCTGCGGGCCAATCGTGTGCGCACGTTGGTGACCATCGCCGGCGTAGCCTTGGCCGCGGCCCTGCTCACGGCAGTGCTCACCACCTTCGTCTCGCTGAACGACTACCTCTACCGCTCCGAGGCGCACCTGGCCGGTACGTGGATGTCCTGCGTGGAAGCCGACGGCAGCTCGGCGCTTGACGAGAAGATCGCCGACGCCCAAGCCGATTCGCAGGTTTCCGGCACGGCCATTATGCGCGATGTCGGTTTTGCCGAGCTGACGGCGGCGCAGCAGGATCAGCAGGGCACCTACCTGGCCATCCGCTCCATCGAGGGCGATGTGGGCGACATCTGCGGCATCGTGCCCAGCGAGGGGCGCCTGCCCGAGAACGAACACGAGATCATGCTCTTCGCCACGTGGAACGACTACGGCGGCGTGAACCTCGGCGATGAGGTCGCCTTCAACGTGGGCCAGCGCACAGCAAGGCTCGCCCCGGGCGAGGAGGGCTCCATGTCCGCCGGCACCATGAGCGCTTCGTGGGGCGTGCAGGAAGAGGCCCACGAGAGCGAGATCACCGACGGCACGCCGCTCAACTCCTCCATGGGCGTGCTGGAGGCGGATGTCGACGGCGGTATCTTCAACGAGGAGCTGACGGGCGCCGAGGAGCGCGCCTATACCGTGGTGGGCTTCTACGACCGTCCGGGCTATGCGCTTTCTACCGCCGCGGGCATGGCGGGCATCACGGCCGGCGGGGCGGCGCCCGACGCCTTCACCGACGTGTTCCTCACGCTGAACGACGTGGCCAACACCCAACAGGTGGAAGAGGCCGCAGAGGCGCTGTTCCCCGACGAGCACGTGGTGCTGCACACGGCCATGCTGCGCTACATGGGCGTTTCCAGCGACTCCTCCATTTGGACGACGTTCTACGGCCTGGTCGTGGTGCTGGCGGCGGTCATCGTGGTGGCCTGCGTGTCGCTCATCTTCAACGCCTTCAACATCTCGGTAGCCGAGCGCATCAAGCAGTTCGGGCTTCTGTCCTCGGTGGGCGCGTCGCGCCGGCAACTGCGCCGCGCCGTGGTGCTGGAAGGGGCCATCGTGGCCGTCATCGGCATCCCCTGCGGGCTTCTCATCGGTTTGGCCGGGTGCGCCGTCACCTTCGCCGCCTTGGGGCCGGCGCTCGCCCAGCTGGCCGGATCGGTGGAAGTTCCCTTCCGCGTGGCCGTGAACGGCTGGGTGCTGCTGGTGGCCTCGGTGCTCACCTTCGTCACCGTGCTCGTGTCCGTGTGGATTCCGGCGAAGCGGGCGAGTCGCACGAACATTATCGACTCGCTGCGGGCCGCCAGTGGCAGCCGAGTTTCCCGGCGCGGGGCGGCTCGGGCCGCGAAGTGCACGGCGCCCTCGTCGCTGTGGAAGGCGCGTGGGGCGGCCGGGCGCGTGCTCGGCGTCGGCGGCATGCTGGCGCGCATCAGCCGCAAGCGCGGCACGGGGAAGGGCCGGGCAGCCTCGGTGTCGCTGGCGCTCGCCATCGTGCTGCTTATGACTGCCGGCTCGCTGAGCGTGTTCCTCGGCACCCTGACCGACGTGGTGACCGGCGGCGGCGAGCTGGCCGGCGAGGTGGGCGTCATGGCCCAACTGGATGTGGAGACGCCGCAGGGCGAAGGGACGGCCGACGGGGACGTGCAAGCCAGTGATGGCGACGCGGCGGGCTCCGACGCCGCTGCGACCCAGCCCGCCGCTCCTATGACGCCCGAGGCGGTAGCGGCCGCGAACAACGAGCTGTTCGCCCGCCAGGCCGAGGTGTTTGCCGGCGCCTTCCACGATCTCTCCCAGGTGGCCGGCGCCGAGCCTGTGGGTTGGAAAATGGGGACGGGGCTGTACGCTATGCTGCCCGAGGCCATGGCAGGGGAGGCCCTCGTCGATCAGGAGAACGGCATGGGCGGCAAGATGGCCGACGGCCGCATCGGCACCGTGGGGTCGGTAGCCTACCTCGACGACGCCGCCTTCGACGACTACGCGAAGAGCTTGGGGCTTGACCCCGCCGACTTCCGCGATCCGGCTCACCTGCGGGCCATCGCCCTGGCCCAAGGCTACGGCAACAACGGCAGCGTCTACCAGCTGCTCAACGTGCTGCGCGAGCCGGGCACGTTGGAGGCCCTTACGGCGGCGACCTATCACGGCGAGCCGGCGGCGGGCATCGGCGTCGGCGCAACGTCCGGAGAGGGCAATTCTGAGGCCTTCGCCTTCCAACCCTACCTTGAAGGCGATGACGACGGGGTCGAATGGTTCCCTCTCGAGGAGGCGGAGGTGCAGACAGTCTCCGTTGAGGTTGTCGCCCTGGCCGAGGAGGCGCCTGCTATCGCCAGCGCACGCGGAGAGGGCCTGCAGCTCATCGTGCCCGAGTCCGTGGCGGCCTATCAGAGCTTCGGCAACGACGCCCCTATCTTCTACGGCTACTTCGATGCCGCCGACGGCGACCATAGCGCCCTGACCGAGGAGCTGGCGACGGCGGGCAGCGCGTACTTCCACGACAAGAGCCCCTACGGGCTGGCGTTCTACTCCTTCAACGACTACATCGAACAGCGCGACTCCAACCAGATGATCGCCACGGTGGTGAACGTGTTCTGCCTGCTGTTCGCGGTGATTCTGGCGCTCATCGCCATGGCCAACGTGTTCAACACGGTGACCAACAGCCTCATCCTGCGCCGCCGCGAGTTCGCCGTCATGAAGTCGGTGGGACTCTCGAACCGGCAGTTCCGCGCCATGGTGGCCGAGGAATGCGTCGCCTGGTGCATCCGCGGTCTGGTGCCCGGCGTGCTGCTGTCGCTGCTCGTGTCCTTCCTGCTGTGGCAGGTGATCTCCGGCTCCATGACGGGGCTTCCCTTCACGCTGCCCTGGAACTACGTGGCCCTGGCCTGTGTCATGACCGCGGTCGCTGTGGGCGCGTCGGTGGCCTACGGCATGCACCGCTGCCGCGCCGACAACGTGGTGGAAGCCCTCCGCGCCGACGCTGTGTAGGGGGTGCTGCGACATCAAGCAAGGCGGGTGAGGGTACGCTGTGTCCCTCACCCGCCCGAGTAAACTTGGTTTCTGCATCAAGGGGTGCCGAAATGATGCAGATAAGTTGACTACGATGCAGAAAACGTGGCCTAGTCCCCGTTTTCTGCTTTCGCTTTCGCCTTCGGGCTCAGGCCGCGCTTGCGGTAGCCGTAGCGGCCCGAAAGCGCGATCATGAACGTGGCGGCTACCAGGCACGTGAGCCCGTCGCCCACGGTGACCGAGAGCCAGATGCCGTCGATGCCGAACAGCATCGGCAGCACGATGACCGCCGCCACCTGGAACACCAGCGTGCGCAGAAACGAGATGACGGCCGAGACGAGCCCGTTGTTGAGCGCCGTGAAGAACGCCGAGGCGTACATGGCGAATCCCATGAACAGAAAGCACAGGGCGTACAGCTTGTAGGCGCTCACGGTCAGTTCCAGCAGGGCCGCGTCGTAGCTGACGAAGATGGCCGACAGGGGTGCGGCGAGCCACTGGCCCAGCAGGAACATGACGACGCTCGCCACGCCGATGAGCCCCAGGCTCTTCCACAGAAGCGACCGCATCTCGGTGTGATTCTGGGCGCCGTACTGGAAGCTCATGAGCGGGGAAGTGCCCACGGCGTAGCCCATGAACACGGCCGAGAAGATCATCACGGTGTACATGATGACGCCGTAGGCCGCCACGCCGTCCTCGCCGATGAAGCGCAGAAGCTGCCAGTTGTATAGGATGCCCACGAGGCTCATGGCGATGTTGGTGACCATCTCGGACGAGCCGTTGGCGCAGGCCTTCCCAATGACGGGCCAGCGCAGATGCGGCCGCACGAAGTACAGGTGGGTGGAGCGCTTGCGGGCGAAGTACACAAGCGGAATGCCGCCGCCGATGAGCTCGCCGATGTTGGTGGCGAGCGCCGCGCCGGGAAGCCCCCAGCCGAACACGCCGACGAACAGGAAGTCCAAAAGGATGTTCGCCACACCGGCTGCCACGATGACCAGAAAGCCGTACTTGGGCTTGCCTGCCGTGACGAAGAAGCTCTGGAAGGCGTACTGCAAAATGAAGAACGGCAGCGAGATCATCATCATGCGGCCGTAGAGCGCGGCGTCGTGGTGCATCTGGCTTCCCGGCGTGGCGCCGAGCATGGTGGCCGTGGGCTCCATGAAGAACCAGCCGCCAAGGGAGAGCACCGAGCCCACGACGAAGGCGAAGATGACGAGCAACGAGAAATGGCGCCGCGCTCGGGGCCGGTCGCCCTCGCCCAAGGTCTTGGCCACAAGCGCGCTGCCGCCGGTGCCGATCATCATGCCCACCGAGGCCAGTATCATCACGGCCGGGAAGATAAAGTTCACGGCGGCCAGCGCCGTTTTGCCGGCGTAGTTCGACACGAAGAACCCGTCCACGATGGTGTAGCACGAGGTGAAGATCATCATGGCGATGGTGGGCAGCGTGAACTTGATGAGCGCGCTGGTGGAGAAATGCTTGGACATATCGACGGACATGGGAAAACCTTTCGGAGAAAAGAGGGCAGAACGAGCAAGGAAAGCGGGCGTCTCTAGTGGAAGGTGAGAGCCGAGAGGTTTTCGTTCAGCGCGTTGATGTAGCGCTTCATGGCGCTGGTAAGTTGGCGCTGCTCTTCATCGGTGAAGATTGCGACGGCTTCATGCTCGGCGGCCAGTACGGCTTTGATGTGGGCTTCGTACTGCTTTCTCCCGTAACCAGTCAGATAAACGCGTTGAGTGCGGGGCGTGTCTCCTCGCAGCTCGACTACGCCTTTGTCGACCATACGCTTGATAGACGAGTGCACCGTTTGCTTCGAAGAGAATCCGAGCTCGCACAGCTGCTTCTGCGTGAGGCCATCTTCGTTGACGAGCGCGTACACGATATCGAAAGCGCAATCAGGGAGTCCCATGCGCCACGCGGTTTGGCGATACAGCTCGTCAGCCTGGCGATAGAAATCATCGATGGCGCGGATTGTCTCCACAATTCGGCTCTTCTCGTCGAGCGCGGTGTTTTCGTTGGATGCGATCTTGTCGGCGTTCATGGGCGTTCTGTACCTCAAAATGCGATTGGTCTGATTTCGGACTAACGAGTTCGCTAGTATAGTCCGAAATCAGACCAAAGCAAGGCCTTCACAAGGTTTCCAAGAGGTTTGGGGGCTAGAACTCGCGCTTCTCGTAGAGCTTGGCGGCGACGAAGGCGCTGGCCACGTAGATGAGGGCGACGACGGCCACTAGGGCGGCGGCGAGGAAGAGGTAGTTGCTGCCGGTGTCGAGCCACTGCACAAGGTCGGCGAGCACGCCGGTGGGCTGGATGCCGCTGCCGAAGAAAGCGACGGCGAAGGCGACGACGAGAACCACGATCACCGGAACGATGCGGGCGGCCTTCGTCATCCCAAAGCGCGTGATGACGGGCATTGCTACTGCCATGGCGATGGCGACGACGGACACACCGCCTATCGTGGATCCCACGATCATTTCGGGAGTGTTTTCGGCCGGCGAGAGGCTCTCGGGCAACCATTCCGTCGGCAGAAGTCCCGCCAGGGCCGCAATTCCCAAGCCCAGCACGAGGGCCAGGGCCAAGGATCCTACTGTAAGGAGGGCGATGGAGGCATAGCGTCCGAACACTACCTGACGGCGAGTGAGGGGCAACGTGAGACGAAAGCGCTCCCAGTTGTTCTGCTCGTCGTAGGCAGCGAGGCTGAACAGACCCATGAAGGGAACCATGGCGGCAATGGCAGCCGCTGTGCCCACTGCGCCCATGACATATCCCATGAACAGGGCGATGATGGCGCAGATACCCAGTAGTTGCAGAAGGGCGCTCCGCAGGACGGCAAAGTCGGAAACGATCATGGCTTTCATCGGGATTCCCCTTTCAGAATGAGGGTCATGTAGTCTTCAATGGTGGCCTTGTCCACGGGGATATCGGGGAAGGCGCGGGCGAAGGCGAAGCGGTCGGGGGCGAGCACGTCGCAGCCGTAGTCGTGGCGCAGGATGCGGGCCTCGCCGGGGGCGAAGAAGCCGGCATCCAAGATGGCGGTCACGTCGGCGGCGCGGCAGCGGGCCACGCCGGCCTCGTCGGTGATGGCATCCTTGGGGGCCGTAAACACGATGCGGCCGGCGTCCACGCAGACGACCTCGTCGGCGATCTTTTCCAAGTCGGAGGTGATATGGGTGGACATGAGGATGCCGCGATCGCCCTCGGCCATGAAGTCGCGCAGAAGGTCGAGCACCTCGTCGCGGGCGATGGGGTCGAGTCCGGCTGTGGCCTCGTCCAGCACGAGCAGCTCCGGGTTGTGCGAGAGCGCGAAGGCCAGCGTCAGCTTCATGCCCATGCCGCGCGAGAGCTCGCCCACCTTCTTTTTCGGGGCCAGGTTGAAGCGGTCGCACAGCGCGGCGAACTGGACGGCGTCCCATTCGCGGTAGGCTGCCCGCCCGATAGCGCCCACATCGCCCACGCGGCAGGTGTCGGGGAAGGCGCAGGTGTCCAGCACGACGCCGATGCGCGATTTGATGGTGTCCAGCTCGGGGCTGCCGCAGGCGATGGGCTGGCCGAACAGGCGCACGGCGCCCTCGTCGGCGGCGATGATGCCGAGGACTGCCTTGATGGTGGTGGTTTTGCCGGCGCCGTTCGATCCGATGAAGCCGACGACGCAGCCCGGCTCCACGGTCAGACTCACGCCGGAAAGCTCGAAGTCATCGTAGCGCTTGCCCAGGTTGTCTATTTCCAGGAGGTAAGTCATGTTCGCTCCTCGTTCAGTTTTCTTCCAGCAGCACATCCAGCATGGCGTGCAGATCGGCGGCTTCTATGCCGGCGTTTTCCGCTTCGGCCACGGCGCGGGCGAGGTGCCCCTCCACCTGGCGCAGCCGCTCCTCGCGCAGAAGCTCCAGGTTTCCTCCGGCGACGAAGGAACCCTTGCCCTGCACGGTGTCGATAAAGCCGGCCTCCTCCAGCTCTGCGTAGGCCCGTTTGGTGGTGATGACGCTGATGCGCAAATCGTTCGCCAAGGCGCGGATGGAGGGAAGGGGGTCGCCCTCGGCCAGCTCTCCGGCCATGATGGCCGCCTTGATCTGACGCGTGATCTGCTCGTAGATGGGCTCGCTGCTTCCGTTTGAAATAATGATGTCCAAGGTGCCTCTTTCGCAGACGGCGTATCGCGAGCCCCGGCAGCGCTCGTCCTTGGGACGATCGTCGAAGGTGCGGCGATGTGCCGTCCTGGTTTCGGCCCTCGCCGCCCCGGCGTCCCGGGTACGGCGAGGGCGTGAATAGTGTATATACCCTACATGCACAGTATATACACACCTATACACAGCCGTCAAGAGGAAATCTCGCCGCGGCATTTCGAACCCTGCGCATTGCCGCATGCTTCCACCTTGACAAAGCGGTGCGCCCTCGCCAAAATAGGGGCACTGTTCCGCCGGAGCCTTTGGCAAGCGCCGGCACGAGAGAGGATTCGGTGCATGAAGAACTAACGATGCCCCTTCGGGCGCCCCTTATCGGTATGACTCTACGGCCATGCTCGCGGGTGCCGCATCGTTAGCTCTGTCTTTTCCTGCGCACCAGCGCATGGCCTCCTTGCAAGGAGGTTCTCATGCAACTATCACTTCAGCATCTTGCCTACACCTATCCTTCGTGCGCCGATCCCGTGCTGCGCGACGTGTCGGCCACGCTGCCCTGCGGTTGGACGGGGCTTGTGGGCGACAACGGCTGCGGCAAGTCGACCCTCGCCCGTGTCGCCTGCGGGCGGCTTGCCCCCGATAGGGGCACGGTGGCGCCGCACCTGTTCAGCGTCTACTGCGAGCAGGACGCGAGTGCGGAACCGGACGCGCTCTATGATTTCGCGGCCGCCTACGACCGCGACGCCGTGGCCCTTCGCCGTGATTTGGGCGTGGAAGACGACTGGCCGTGGCGCTACGACACCTTGTCCTGCGGCCAGCAGAAGCGGCTGCAGGTAGCTTGCGCGCTCTGGCAGCGTCCCGATCTGCTTGTTATGGACGAGCCCACCAACCACGTTGATGCCCCGACCCGTGAGGCAATCACGGCGGCTCTCGCGCGTTTCAAGGGCGTGGGCCTGCTGATTTCCCACGATCGCGCCCTGCTCGATGCGCTGTGTTCCCAGTGCTTGTTCATGGCGGCCGGTCAGGTGACGGCGCGGCCCGGCGGCTACAGCCAGGGGCGCGGGCAGGAGCAGCTCGAGCGGGAAACGGCCGTCCGCCAGCGCGATCAGGCGAAGCGCGAGAGAAAGCGCCTCGCGGGGGAGGCCCAGCGTCGCCGGGAAGAGGCCTCGCGGGCGGCCGGTATGCGCAGCTGTCGCAACCTCGACCCGAAGGATCATAGCGGGAAGGCGCGCGTCAAGCTGGCCGTCTACACGGGAAAGGACGGCGTGGCCGGCAAGCTCAGCTCTCGTATGGAGAGCCGCCTCTCTCGTGCCGAGGAGACGCTGGCGCAGGTGAAGGTGGAAAAGCGCTACGACGGCGATTTGTGGATGCGCTCCGAGCCGAGTGCGCGCAAGGTTCTTTACCGCCAGCCGGAAATGACGCTGGCTTTGGGGGAGCGTCAGCTTCTCGTGCCTCCGCTTTCCGTCGGGAACACCGATCATATCGCTCTGACCGGCCCCAACGGTGCCGGAAAGACCACATTGGTGCACGAGGTGACGCGACGGCTCGACCCGGCCGTGCGGGTGCTCGCCATCCCGCAGGAGCCCACCGCCGAGCAGTGCCGCGACGCGCTTTCTCGGTTGGCCTCCCTCGATTCGCGCAGTCGGGGGCGGGTGCTGGCGGTGGCCGCGGCGCTCAATTCCGATCCCGATCGCTTGGTGGAAGGCGAGCGAACGAGTCCGGGCGAGATGCGCAAGCTCATGCTCGGCCTCGGGATACTCGACGCTCCGGAGCTCATCATCATGGACGAGCCTTCCAACTACCTGGATCTCCATTCCGTCGAGGCCCTGGAGCGTCTTCTGGCCGCCTTCCCCGGCGCCTTGCTGCTCGTGTCCCACGACGCCGTCCTGCTTGAGGCGACGACGTCGGTGCGCTGGGAGATTTCCGAATCGTCTCCAGAGACGTCAGTCCTGACGGTGGGATGGCGGTAGGACGCGAGAGCCGCAGGAGGCCGCTTTGCCTTGCCGACTTTGCGCCGCCTTCCCGTTGACAGAGCGGGGTGTTTTCGCCATACTGAGCAGTGGGTTTGGGGACGATGATTTGTGGAAGGAACCACCATGACCGCAACGATTCGGCCCTCTTTGATCTTTGACATGGATATCGAGGAGCGACGCGGCTAGCCCTTAGAGGCGGCCGTATTTCGTTGTGCCAATTTACCCACAGAGGGAGGATATCCATGGACAACATTCTGGGACTTTTCGAGAAGCTTGAGAGCCAGTCGCTGGCCGTGCAGCCGAGCCGGTGCGTGGTGGTGCGCAATCGCAACGCTTCCTGCCGTCGCTGCGCCGAGGCGTGTCCTACGGGTGCCATTCTCGTGGAAGGCAACGACTTGGCCGTGGCCCCCGAGCGCTGCGTCGGTTGCGGCACCTGCGCTACCGTGTGTCCGACGGCGGCGCTGGAGTCGAAGAAGCCCGACGACAAGGAGCTTCTGCGCGCGGCTGTGGCGGCCATGCAGGCCAACGACGGCGCGGCGGTCATCATGGATGCTGCTATGCAAGCGGCGGCCGAGGGCAAGTACGACCCGGCGAAGGTGGTCGTGGTGAAGAGCCTGGGTCGGGTGGACGAGAGCCTCATCGCCGTGCTCGCTGCGGGCGGCGCGACGTCTGTCGCGCTGGTGGCCGGGCCTGTGGAGGGGGCGGTCGCGAATGCCGGTGCCGACGAAGAAGCGGCGCAGGAGAGCGGTGCCGAAGACGCTGGGGCTGCGGAGACTGCCGAGGCGGAGGGCGCTGCTCCCGACCGCACCGCCCAACTTGTGTGCGATACCGCCGCGCTTCTGCTGGAAACCTGGGGCAGCGACGTGTCGGTGAAGCTTGCGAGCAAGTTACCTCGTTCGGTGCGCCGAGTGGAGCCCGCGGAGTTCGACACGGGTCGCCGCGGGTTCTTCTCGTCGGTGCGCGACGAGGCGCGCGCCGCGGCCGCCATCACCGCCGAGCACGTGGTGCGCGAGAAGCTGGGCGCCGAAGAGCCGGAAGAGCCCAAGTTCGCAAAAGTGGCCGAGGACGGCACGCTGCCCCACTTCTTGCCTGAGCGCCGCGGGCGGCTGCTTCTGGCCCTCAGCAATTTGGGCAGGCCGGAAGATGTCATGATCGACACCCGCCTGTTCGGCCACGTCATCATCGATTCAGAGAAGTGCACCTCCTGCCAGATGTGCGCCACCTTCTGCCCCACCGAGGCCATCCGCAAGTTCGGCGACGCCGCCACCGCCGCCGAGACCGGCAAGCCCTTCGGCATTGACCACTACACGGGCCGCTGCGTGCAGTGTCATTGCTGCGAGGATATCTGCCCCACGGGCGCGCTTACGCTTTCGACCGACGTGTTCGCCACGGACGTGACCAAGCGCGGCCGCTCGGAGCGCATTCCCATGAAGCCCCGCAAGCGCAAGGTGAACGACCCGAAGTCCATCGTGAACGCCATGAGCGACCTCCTCGGCGTCCCCAACGTCTACGAGAGGTAGGGGGCGTTAGCGCGGTAGGGGGTGTTGGCGCGAAAGCGCACGAGGTTATTCGTCGTTTCCCGCCGCTGACTCTCCTGCGGTCGTCGACCTCCTTCTGTGCCGGCGCCCCCCATCCGCCGATCCCCCGCATTCGCCAACTTCCTTCTTGCATCCGCTGCGCTCTCCCCGTCGGCGACCCGTGCAATCGCAGCTCCATCTCGGGCTTCTTCCAAATATGCCAGCGAGCAACCTGGTCGGTGGGCTATCTTATCAAGATAGAGCAGCAATTGGCCCGGCGGATCGACTGGTCAGGCGACTGATTGACCTGGCGGAGCATGGGACAAGACAGGCCAGCAAATGACCTGGTGACGATTCCTTTCCGCCACGGGATTCTCTTCCGTCCTGGCGATCCCTTCCTGTCATGGGATCCCTTTCCGCCATGGCGATCTCTTCCTGCTTTGGGATCCTCTTCCGCCCCGGCTCCGCTGCCGCCATGGGGTCCACTTCGGCCGCGGGCCTCTCTTCCGCCATGGGACGGGGCCCGGTTCGCATCCCCAAACCCCCTTGCAAGCAGCGAATCGGCCCCCGCGGGGGTTCCCTCGCGCTTGCTGCGCCGCTGCTTACTTCACCGCTGCGGTCGCTACGCTTCGTAGCCTTCGCGGTAGGTTTTTTCCAAGCTGTCGAAAAAGACTTCCAGTTTTCTTGGTAGCATACCGATTGGATAAATAGCGGTAAGCTGCAGAGCCAAACGATCATCTTTGATGGGAATGCGCACGGCGTTGCTGTTCTGCATGGGCGCAGCAAAACGAGATGTTCTTTGCACGGGCAATATGGCGCCTTTTGGATCGGCGGTTACTTGATCGTAGGAAGAGGCAGCGGTTATGAGCTTTCTGCTTGCATTGACGCCCGCGAAGACAAGCTGCTCGTCGAATGCCTCGCAGACGGTGGTGAAACGGGGCCCTACGGGCCGTATTATGGTTTCGTTCGCGAGATCCTCGAGAGATAGGGAAGCGTGTTTCGCGAGGGGATGATCGGTGCTTACGACTGCGTCCATGGGGATACGGTAGATCTTTCGAGTGGCGAACTCGCCCTGTTCAGCTAAGGAATCGACAAGATGCTCGGAGGTGAAAATAAGCGAGCAATCGGCCTCGCCCCGGCGCAGCAGATCCGCCTGATCCTCGATTGAAACGGACTCGCAGGGCAGAAAGACCGGAAGCCGATCGAGCCCGTTTTCCCGGCAATGGTCGAAGGAGCGTGACACGAGCGGATAATCGATGGGGTTGTCCATGACACCGGCGATGTAGAGTGGCCGGTCGGCGTCGCCGCTCGTATCGAAGAGGCGGACGAGCTCTGCGTGCAAGTCGCTGATCTTCGCAGCCTGTTCGAGGAACACCGCCCCCTTGGCCGTCAGGCGTACCGAGGAGCGGTCGCGTTCGAGAAGCTGCACGTGATGATGACGTTCAAGCTCCGCGATGTGCTTGCTGAGCGCCGATTGGGAGATGTGGAGCCGCTCGGCAGCCGTATGGAAATTCAGTTCCTCAGTCAGCACGATGAACTCTGCGTAGTGCTCGATGTGCATGGCTTTCCGCCCCCTCGCCCTTTTGGTTTTTCTGATTATAGCGCGAAGTTGGTGGCCTGCGCCTCTCGGAGGCTTTGCCGTGGCTGCATTCTGCGATTCAAAAAAGGAATCACGGCATCGTTTTCCGAATCAGAAAGCGAAAGGGAATCATGCGACAAAAGGGAATCAGGCGGGCGCATAAGACCGCCTGATTCCGGGGGCTTCCCTCCTACAATGAGCGCAGACCCCCGCGCGAGGCGGGGACGGACAGAGAAGAGGAGGAGGTCCTATGACCAGGAGAATCCTGTCACGGCGCTCTTTCGCGAAGTTGTCGGCGGCAACGGCCCTTGCGGGAGCGACGCTGACAAACGCCCCAGCGGCTTTCGCCGATACCGAGCCGGTACCATCGCCTGAAAAGGACGTCAAGCGCATTCGCACCTGCTGCCGCGGCTGCGGCAAGATGGAGTGCGGCGTGTGGGTGACCGTGGAGGACGGCCGCGCCGTGAAGGTGGAGGGCGACACCAGCTGCTTCACCTCGGGCGGCAACTGCTGCTCTAAGTCGCAGTCGTCCATCCAGGCGGCCTATCATCCCGACCGCGTGCTGTACCCCTTGAAGCGCACCAACCCCAAGGATGCCGACGATCCGGGTTGGGCGCGTATCAGCTGGGATGAGGCCTACGCCACCATGGGCGAGAAGTACAACGAGATCATTGCCAAGTACGGCGGCCCTTCCATCATGATGATGTCGGGTACGAGTCGTTGCTGGTGCATGGGCGCCTATGGCACGTTTCCAGCGTTGTTCCAGAGTCCCAATCGCGTGACTCCTTATCAGGTGTGCAAGGGCCCGCGCCATTTTGGCACGCTCATGCAGTCGGCCTATGCTTTCAGCTGGCAGGCTACGGTCGACCAGCCCGAAGTGATGGTGCGCTGGGGCAGCGGAACCGAGTTGTCGAACTATGACGACTCGTGCCGCATGACGGTCGATACGGCTATGCACGCCCAGAAGTTCATCACGGTGGATCCGCGTCTGACGAACCTGGGCAAGGAGTCGGACATCTGGCAGCCGCTCTATCCGCAGACCGACGGCGCGCTGGCGCTTTCGTGGATGCACGTCATCATCGAGAAGAACCTCTTCGACGAGCTGTTCGTGAAGAAATGGACCGATGCGCCGTTTTTGGTAGTGGAGGATATGGAACCCTCGCCCGGCCCGATGGGGGCGAAGTTCCGGGCGGGATTCTTCCAGACTATGACGCGCCTTCTGACTGAGTCCGACCTCAAGCCCGACGGCAGCCCCTCAAAGCTAATGTGCTGGGACACCCTGGCAAACCGCCTCACCTACTTCGACGCCGAGACGATGCTGTGGGAGGGCGAAACGTGGTCCATGGAGCAGGGCATGGTGCGCGGCAAGGAGGCCCAGCAGAACAACCTGTTCCCCGGTGTGGCCCAAGGATGGGTGCCCGATCAGACGGGCTTTACCGAGGAGGACGGGTTCGCCGTGGCCATCGACCCGGCCCTGACGGGAAGCTATAAGGTGACTCTTGCCGATGGCAGCGTCCATGAGGTCAAGCCGGTTTGGGAGCACTTCAAGGCCCGCTGCGCCGAGTACGCTCCCGACAAGGCGTCTGTCATCACGCATATTCCCGCCGAGCAGATTGAGGAAGCGGCGGTGACCTACGCCACGCGCCTGCGTCCTGAGACCGGTTACGGCAACGGCGGCATCGGCTACATGCTCGCCATCGAGCACGGTTGCAACGCTATCCAGAATTCCCGCGCGCTCGACGCGCTGGTGGGCATCACGGGCAACTGGGACACCCCCGGTGGCAACCGTGGCGGCACCACGAGCTTCCTGACGCCGGTTCAGGTGAACTTCGCTGGCAACACCAACATGGGCGGTGCGCCCGATCCGGACGAGGCAACGCTGGACAAGCTCGCCGGCATTGATAAGTTCCCTGTTTTGAAGTGGTGGCAGTACTGGGCCGACGCCAACGCCTGCTACGAGCAGATGCAGACGGGCGACCCCTACCCGATCGTGGCCGGCATCGCTCAGTCCGGTGACTTCATGAACATGGGCAACTCCCTGTACAACTGGGAGTCGTTCAAGGACCTCGACTTCTTCGTATGCATCGATTTCTGGCACACGCCGCTTTCCGATCGCGCCGACCTGCTCGTTCCCTGCGCGCATTGGATCGAGGCGAACGCCACGCGTCCCTCGCAGGGTGCTTCGGGCGGTCTCGGCTTGAACGTGCAGTGCGTCGAGCGTCCCGGCGAGGTCGAGTACGACCTGAACTTCAACATCAACTTGTACAAGGCCATGGGCGTGCCCTTCTCGGCCGACCCCGACAATCCGTGGCCTACCGAGGAAGAGTACTGCGACGACTACGTGAAGGGTTCGGGCCTCACCTGGCAGCAGATGGTGGACGAGTTCCAGGAGAACGGTTGGTGGGACTGCAAGGTCTTGCCTGCGGAATGGAAGGGCACCTGGGGCTTCTATCGTCGCTACCAGCTGGGCATGCTGCGTCCCGATATGAAGCCGGGCATGCAAACGCCCACGGGCAAGATGGAGCTGTGGAGCACGGTCATGGAGACGTTCTTCCCCGAGAACCCCGACGACATCCTGCCGAACTACGCCGAGGCGCCGCTTTCCCGCACCGAGCATCCCGAGCTGGAAGAGGAGTACCCGCTCATCTGCAACACTGGCCGCCGCATTCCCGTGTACTTCCATTCCGAGCATCGCCAGCTGCCGTGGTGCCGCGAGCAGTGGCCCGTGCCGCGTATGGAGATTCACCCCGACGATGCCGCGAAGTACGGCATCAAGCAGGGCGACTGGGTGTGGATCGAGAACGAGAACGGCAAGATCCGCCAGGTGGCCGACATTTACGCGGGCATCGAGCCGGGCGTCATCAACTGCGAGCATCAATGGTGGTATCCCGAGCTGAACCAATCGGGTCACGGTTTCGAGCTGTCCGGTGTGAACTGCCTGGTGTCGCGCGATCTGCGCGATCGGCATTGCGGCGCCTCATATTTGCGTTCGTATCCGGTGAAGATCTACAAGGCTACGCCCGAGAACTCGCCGTTCGGCAATCCGTGTCCCTGCGGCAACGACGGCACCGAGATCATTCACGACGCCACCGACCCGCGCCTGAAGGAGTGGGCGAAGCTGAGCTTTGAGGGGGAGGAGTAAGCCATGACCCAATACGCGATCCTCACCGACCTGAACCGCTGCGTGGGCTGCCTCGGCTGCAGCGTGGCGTGCAAGGTCGTCAATGGCGTGGAGATCGGTTCCTTCTGGAACAAAGTCCTGCGCATTGGGCCGTTTCCCGATGGGGAAGGGGCCCAGTTTCCCGACGTGTACACGTACTTTCTGCCGGTGACGTGCCAGCACTGCGAGAACCCCGCCTGCGTGGCGGTGTGTCCCACCGGTGCCTCTCACAAGCTGCCCGACGGCACGGTGCAGATCGACAAGGAGAAGTGCATCGGCTGCCAGTTCTGCGCGATGGCCTGCCCCTACGGCGTGCGCTACCTGAATGAGACCGAGCGCGTAGTGGAGAAGTGCACCCTCTGCGAGCAGAAGATCGCCCAGGGCGAGCTGCCCCAGTGCGTGGCCCAGTGCGGTGGCCGTGCCCGCTTCTTCGGTGACTTGGATGCGGGGCTCGACAGCTTTGTCGGTGCCGGCAAGGTGTCCATCGCCGGGGATGCCGGCTACGATGCGGTGAACAGCGAGTTCTGTACCTACGGCGAGATCGCCAAGCCCTACACCGACTCCGATGTGCATCACTTGCCCAACGTGGGCAACGACCCTAGCTTCCTGTACATCCTGCGCAACCACGAATGGAAGGGTGAAGAATAATGGAATTGCAATGGCCCCTTATCTTGTTCACCACCTTTGTGGCCTGGTCGGCTGGCCTGTTCGGCGCCCAGGGGTTGGCGGTGCTGGCTTGTGAGGGCAAGCGCGCCCAGCTTCCGGCTCTCATCGGTTCGGTCGTACTTCTGGCTATCGGCGGCATCGCAGTGTTCTTCCATCTGGAACACTGGGAGCGCATCTTCAACGGCTTCGGCAACCCGACTTCCGGCATTACCCAGGAACTCGTGTGTATTGTGGTCATGGCAGTGCTCATGGTCGTCCTTTTCGTGATGCTGCGGAAGTCGGAGGGAGCGGCCGATGCGGTCGCCGCGCCGAAATGGCTTGCTACGCTGATGGTCATAGCGTCTGCGGTGACGGTGCTCGTCACCGGGCATTCCTACATGATGGAGGCGCGTCCCGCATGGGACACGGTGCTCGGCCCCCTGTCGCTGCTCGGAGTCGCCTGCGCTCTCGGGCCGGCCACGTTCGCGGTCATCGAGACGGTGCGCGACGAGGCCGTCGGTCGGGGCATTGCACTTGGCGCGGTGGTCGGCGCTGCGGCCAACGCGGTGCTGTCGGTGGCCTATCTGCTGGTCATGGAAGGATCGACGGAAGCCTACACCGAGGTCGGAACCTATTTTGACCCCACGCACCCTACGGCGGGCGTGGTGGACATGGCGGCGCTCTCGCCCTTTGCCGGAGAGTCTGCGGCCATGGCGGTCGTGGCGGCGATATGCGCCATCGCTCCTATCGTAACAGCCGTTCTGGGCAAAAGATCCGGAAACTGGAAGCTGTGGGGCGCCGTGACGGTGGCGTTGGCCGTCGTCGGCGCCGTGGCCCTGCGCATGGCCTTCTACTCCGTGGGCGCCTCCGTGTACTTGTTCTACTAGCCCGACGAGTCCGGCGCCCTTCCCTCCGGGCGCCGGACGCCCCCTCCCCGAGAGCCCTCGCCGGGCCCGGTTCGCTTCCCCAAACCCCCTTGCAAACAGCGAACCGGCCCCCGGCGGGGGCTCTTTTGCGTTCGCGGCGCGGGCCCACGGGGGATCGGGCCGGCGCTTAGCGCCGATGGCGTTCGTCGCGGCCGCTTGGAAGGAGTTCCGTTCCCATCGCGGTGACAAAAGCTGGGCCTCTCGTGCACGTTTCTCGACTTATACAGACATTCGAGGGCGCGGAGCATGCTGGCATGGAGGGAAAGGCGTTCTGTGGCTAACGCCTGACCAGGGGAAATACGACAAGGAATGGACGGCTGCGTTCGGGGCCCTGGTTTTCCCGATTGGAAAGGGGGTGCGGACTCCAAGTTGGACACTCGAAAATGTCCGGTTAGGAGCTCGCAT
>OLPO01000079.1_pt1 | contig 87130 bp, 83 predicted proteins | sample 1672831 | NCBI WGS metagenome assembly OLPO01 (sample SAMEA3136728, study PRJEB25190) | human gut metagenome | reverse complement strand
TGGAAAGGAAGCGGGAAACGCTCTGTGCGCGAGCGCCAAACATGGTGCAATCGATGAAGTTGGGGGAATCTTCCCATTCACCCGTCTGCTGGCTCTTGCGCCGGTCGTTCACCGCCACGCCGAAGCGCAGCACCTCCATGCCACCCTGCGTGCTCCGCAGGTCAGGATCACGTGTAAGGTTTCCGCTGATTACCGCCTTGTTGATGCTCACAGGCTCTCCTTTCTCTGCAGGTACATCCTGCGCTTCCCCGTGTCGGGGTCCTTCCTCACCAGCACGCCGACCGGGAGGCCGTCCTCGCTGGCGATCCTGTACATGTATCCGCGGACGGCCTCGATGCGCTCCTGCCTGAGCTCGGTGCCGTCGGAGTCGACGGTGACCTCGGCAAGGGACGCTCCGCTGTCCATGAAGGCCGCCAGAAGCTTCTCGATGCGCTTCCTCTTCGCGCCTGAGTTGCTGCGCGGCAGCCGCTCGATGGGCTTGAGCCCCGCCACCGCCGTCATTCCGCGGCCTCGTAGGCGGCGATGGTGCCCTCCAGCTCGGAGCAGAACGCCTGGAGCTGCGACGCATCCATGTCGACGATGTCCACGCCGAACTCGTCGCGCGCCTGCTCCTTGATCTCTGGCAGCTGGAAGCCGAGCTCCTTCGCGCGGCGCATCGCAGCGCCTGCCCGTGCCTGCATCTCGCCGAGCTGGATGCCGGCCTGGTACTGCGCCTGCCGGTCCTGCGGCTCGGGTTGCCTCGGTGAATCGTCCAGCACCTCGATCTGGTAGCCGTCGGAGCCGAAGCCGCCCTCCATCTCCTCGCCCGTGTACACCACTCCGTACAGCGCCTCGGGGCAAGCGTCGCGGGCGCACTCGGTGATGGCGCGCGCGGTGAGCATGGCCATCGGGTACTTCTTCCAGTTTTCCTTGCCGGAAAGCTGCGCCTTCTGCGCCTTCGCCATGTCCCACGTGACGCGGAATGTGTAGTCGGGGTCGTCGGCTCGGACGATCTCGACCGTGGCCTTTTTCGCCTGCTCGTCCTTCTTGACGCGCAGCTTGTGGCCTGCACGTCGGACGTTTGCGGCAATCAGCTCGGCCGACGCGGTGGGCTTGCCGTTGATGACCGTGATGCGGTAAAGGCTCTCTGCTGGGGAGAGCCCCATGCTTCTCCCGAAGTCCATCGCGATGAGGACGTTTGCGGGGCTGCCCTGGTACGCTTTCGGCACCAGCGAGCCCTTGCACACTGTGTTGGCGTACTGCATCTGCTCGGCAAGCGTAAGCTGCTGGGGAGCGATGCCCGCCTTTGCGATTGCGTTGCTCATATCACTGCTCCTTCTTCTTGATCGTGTTGACATGCCCGTGGATTCCTGCGGCCCTCATGTAGCCGAGCAGGCCGTGCTTTTCCGCCTGCGTCATGTCGCACACGATGCAGTAACGGCTCTTCGGCTCGGCCGGCTCGTGCCGAGGTTCGGGCTCTGGCTCGGGTTCGGGCTGCTGCTCGGGCTCTGGCTCCTCGTCCGCGACGCCCATCTCTGCGTGCAGCTGCCCTATCTGCCGCTGCTCCTCGATGCGGCGGGCGTTGAGGTCGAGCGCGGACTGCAGGCTCAGAGTGCGGAAGAACTCCGCCTCGGCCTCCTGCTCGAAGGCCAGCCCCGCAGTCTTCAGCGCCGCCCAGTCGGCCAAGGCCTGCACGAGCTGCGCATGCAGCTGCTCCTGAGCCTTCACCAGACTCCAGCCCTTCGCGGTGCTCAGCTTGTCGCGGATGATGCCGAACCGCTCGATAGGCACAAGCTCCGCGAGCGTCGGAGCGTCTTCCTCGTAGAACGAGCAGAGGAGCTCGTAGCGCTCTTGGCGCTTGACCTGGTTGCGGCGGTCGAGCTCGGCCTTGTACTCGTCGCGAAGCTCGCGCATCGGGGCCATGGCCTCCTTGAAGGCCGCCTCCACAGCCTTCTGCGGCTCCTGCCACTCGCGCTTGAAGCGCTTGCGCGCCTCGTCCGCCTCGGCGTAATGCCTGTTCAGATCCTGGCTGAGGCGCTTGACGTCGTCGGTTGCCGCATCCTCAAGGGTCGACCCATCGAACTCCGCCACGATGGCGTTGCACTTGCGGATCTCGGAGTCCATGGCGAGGATGAGGCTGGTCACCTTCTTCGCGTCGACTTCGACGACCGCCAGCTCGGTGCCCTTCGCCTTTTGCTCTTCCATCTACTGAACCTCCAGCTCTTCCATGAGATCGAACAGCTCGCGCTCCGCATCGTCCACAGGCTCGTAACCGTCTGCCACGTACGCCGCCAGCAGCTCCTTCGATGTCTTGGCAAGGTACTCATGGTAAAGCGGCACCTCGCCGTCCACCAGGCATCTGGCGCTCACCAGCTGGGGCATGCCGAGCGCGACCGTCAACTCGTTGACGCACTTTCCGGCATTGGTGCCGCACAGCTCGTCGAAGCCCTCGATCTGCGGACCGAACTTGCGGCTGAAGAGCTCGGAGCAAAGCTGCACCACCTTGCTGTTGGCGAAGCGTATGCTTCCTGCCTTGTCGTCGATTCCGCTCACAAGCTCGCCCAGCCACTTGGCGCGACGGGCCTTCGAGTCGACCATAGTGCGCTCGAGCGCGTCGATGCGCTCACGGCGCTCGTCCTCGGCGCGGTCGACCTCGGCTGTGCCCTTGCGGTAGACGCTGCGGAACAGGCCCGTACCAACGGCGACCAGCTCGCAACCTTCGGCGCGGTCGACCAGCTTGGAGGCCTCGCCTGGGCCGCATTGGCCGAAGTAGCCCCAGCCCTCTGCGAAGGCGGGCGCGCCCACGGTGCGCGCAATGCCAGCCGCATCCAGCTCCTCATCGAGCTCCTGCACGCGGCGCTCTTGCTCCATGTCCTGCTTGATGCGCTCGTAGACCTTCCGCCAATCTGCCTCGCGGCAGTTGGTCAGCTGCTCCACGGCGCTGCGGCTGAAGCCGAGCTCATCGATGGCCAGAAGGCGGTCGAGGCTCATGTCGTCGGCGGCATCCTGCACCTTGGCGCGTGCGCGCTTCACTCGCGCCAGGTTCTTGCGGCCGGACACCTTCTCGACGCGCTCAACGTCGGCGAAGTGAAGCGCCTGCTGGATGCCGCGCGACAGCTCCACCGGTGTCAGCTGCTTCTTGTTGTCGGCTGCGACCATCGCCACCATCACATCCGCGTCCGACTGGCTCTCGCACACCAGGGCGTTGGTGCGCTTGGTGCCGAGCGCCTTCATCGCGCGGTAGCGGCGCTCGCCGTCGACGATGGAGTAGATGCCGCCCTCCTGCGCGACGATGATGGGGATGTTGGGCTGGCCTCCCTCGAAGCTGTCGGCGAACGCCTCGATGTCGCCGAAGTCCTGACGAGGGTTGCTCTCGCTTGGGAACACGTCCTCCAAGCTGATCTCCTTCAGTTGCATTCTTTTCCTTTCGTGGTTCTCTTTATGTCCTTGAGCCGCTGCCGGCATGCGTCGTAGCGCATTTGCAGCCGTTCCCATTGCCATCGCTCCATTGCCGCCAGGTAATCCTGCTCGGCTCGCGAGCGCTCGTACTGAGTCGCTTCATCAGGAAGGTGCCTGCGCACAGGCGGCGGACATGCGGCCTTCTGCCTGCCCTTCTTCGCCTCGCCGCGCTCGAAGGCCAGCCTGCGATCCATCGGGAGACCTCTGAGCGCATCGGCGATGCGGGCTTCCTCGCGCTCGATGTTGGCGCGAGCCTGGCAAACCCTGCAGCGCCCGTTCTGCTGGAGCCTTGTGCGCCATGTCGCGCACTCGTCGCACCACTCCAGCCGCCATTTGGGCACGCGAAGGGAGAGGCCGAGCTTCCTTGCCTGGCATCGCACGCTCTCCGCGCTGCGCCTGAGGTACCGTTGGATGTCGCACAGCTCCACCCTGCCCGCGCTCTCGCGCAGGTAAGCGACCTCCTTTGTTGTCCATTCGCGGCTCAAGCCTCGCCCTCAACGCACACGACGATGTGCGGGTTCTCGCGGTTCACGTTGAAGCCGACGTCGTACGGCGTGCACAGCTTCCAGCTGTCGTTCTCGATGACGCCCGCCTCCTGGAGCGCGTCCAGGATGAACTTCTTAGCAAAGGCCACGTTGTCCTTGTCCTTGCGGATGTTCGGGCAGTGCCACGCGATCTCGACCGTCACGGCCCCCTTGAACCTCGGAGGGTCGATGAGGGCGGCCCTGATGCGGGCCTGCGCGTCGCGCTTCATGTGCGCGGCGGCGTAACGGTTGGCGTTGGCGGCGTCCATGTACTCGTTGAGCGAGGGAAGCGTCCCGTCGATGCTGAACACGTACCGCATCTACAGCGCCACCACGAAGAAGAAGGCGATGATCACCGCGAATCCGCCGAAGCATCCAACGGCGTCGAGCACCAGCTGTCTTCGCTCCTGCATTCGCATCTCCTCGCGCATCTGAGCCCTCTCGGTTGCCGTCATGTCATGCTCCTCTCTGCTGCGGGACGTACTCCCACTGTTCGTCTATCCAACGCTCCAGGTCATCCCGTTTCACGCGGTATCCCTGGCTGCAGCCGCGTCGCACAACGGCGCGCAGCCGACCCTTCCTGATGTCGGCGTACACCGCCTGCCTGCTCACGCCTATCAGCTGCGCGACCTCGGCCACCGTGTACATCGGCTTGCCCTGGGGCCTCTTGGGCAATGTCAGCTCCATGGCTCGGCTCCTTTCCTTCTCTGGTCGGCAGGGACGCACGGATGAAACGTCTGAAAGGAGGAACTCACGCGAAAGAAAAAGACCCGTGCGTCCCTGCCGATCGGAAGGAGAAGGACATGGGATGGGAGGGTGATGAGCAAGAAAGTCCTTATTAGTCCGGAACCTGCCATCCCATGCCAGCGCCAATCGGCGCCCGGGAGCGGGCTGCATTTCGTTAAAATCCCCGTGTCAGATAGCATCGAATGCCTATAAACACGCAGCCCGATCCCAGCCGCCGATGCGGCCTTGCGCCTAACAGACTGTTCTGTCGTTGACGTCCATTACCAAGCGGAGCTTCGTGTAGTTGGCCCCTGTGCGGTGCAGCGACCACTCGTCAAGCCCGCAGCGCATGGCGTACTTGATGGCGAAGAGCGCAACGTCCGAGTCGCATTTAGCCTCAAACGTCTCAAGCGGGTTGCCCTCTTTGTCGTAGATGGCGTATTGACTCATTCCAGTTCCTTCCTTGACGTTTTACGTTTATCTCTAATTGCCTATACGTTATACGTCTAGTTGCGGGCAAAAAAATTAACCGAGGATGCGCTTCGCCATCGCGACCTTCTGGTCACCAACCACGATGCGCTCCTCCAGGTCGTTCATGCGGTTCGCCATCGCAACGATGTCGACGGTGTCCATGTCGAACACGCGTTTGGCCAGTTCGGCGCGCATCTCGAACAGCTGGTGGTCGAGGTTGTCGACCTGCTTCTCCATGTGGTCGATTTGCTTCTTCATCTCGTCTGCGGTCATCATTTTTTACTCCTTCTACTATACGATTAACTATACGTTAATCTCTTGCGACTTGAAGTTTAATGTATAGTTACTAAACGTTCAAGACCTTTTATAATCGTTTTTATAAACATTATTTAAGGAGCCCAAGATGGCTAGGCAGACTGCTTTTGCGCGCAATATAAAAGCTTTGCGAGAAGACAGCGGCATGTCCCAAATCGAATTGGGAAAACTTGTAGAGTCGTCTCCGATGACGGTTTCGAGATGGGAGCGATCTGAAATCAAGAGGCCCCATCCTCAAACGGTCGATCAGCTTTGCGAGTACTTCGGCGTAACCAACGGAGACCTTCTGTCCGAAAACGGCTACTATGCCAAAACCCGTGGTTTGCAGACTGTAAAGCCTACACCAGCCCTCGGCTCGCTCCCCATCGTGGGAGCCGCGCACGCAGGGGACCCCTCGCCCGCCTACGAGGTGGACGGCGGGATGCTGGAGTGCCCAGCCGAATACTGCCGCGAGGGCAACTTCTTCGTGCGCGTCACGGGCGACAGCATGGACAGGCAGCTGGTCGACGGCACCTACGCGCTCATCGACACGCACGCAGAGGTCGCCAACGGGGACATCGCGCTCGTCAAGGTCAACGGCGACGACGCGACCATCAAGAAGGTGAAGTTCATGGACGGCATAGCGGTGCTGGAGCCCGACAGCTTCAACCCCGAGCACCAGCGACGCATGATAGACGGCAACAACCCCGAGTCGCCGAACGTGCGGGTGCTCGGCAAGGTCGTGTACGCGGTTACCAGGTTCTGATCGCGCAGTAAACGAGTTTTCATTGAGTAAATAGTGGAAGGAAAGAAGATGAGGAAGGCAAAGGTTCTGCTATGCGCATGCTTCGCGCTTGCCATGGCGCTCGCACTCGTCGGCTGCGGAGGGCAGCAAAAGGAAGAGCAGCAGCCGGAGGAGCAGAAGACGGCGAACGTCGGCGACGAGGTTCAGGTTCAGACGAAGTACGGCGACCTGAACGTCACGGTGACCGGCTTCGAGACCGACAAGGCGACAACCGACCAGTACCGCCAGTACGGCGGCTCATGGTTCGACAAGGACGGCACGTTCTGCGCGCTTACCATGACGGTCGAGAACGCCTCGTACGAGAACAAGGACATCACCCCATCCGACACCGTCCCGCTCGGCAACTACGTTGCTGCGCTTGAGGACGGCGCCGAGATCGAGCCCCTCGACACTGGCATCGACTACGGCACCTACACCAACGCGCTCAACGGGTACCTGAACGACTTCCCAACCGGGAAGAAGGCGAAGGTCGCGCTCACCTACTGCCTTACCGAGGTTCCGAGCCAGGTAACGGTCAAGGTCGGCGACACCGAGGTGACGGTGGACGTAACGGCGAAATAGCGCCAGCGAATCAAAAGTCAAAGAGCCAGGGCGTTGCTCCTGGCTCTTTTTGTATTGGAAGGAGCCCGAGATGCCCAAACGCTCATCATGGGGAAGCATCGAGCGGTACAAGCCGGGCGTGTACCAGATACGCTATCCCCTACCGCCCGACCCAGACACGTGTAAGCGCCGCCAGGGGTTCGAGACGCTGCACGGGTCGAAGGCGGATGCGACCGCGCGCCTGGCCGAGCTTCGCATGCTCCACGACAGGAGGCAGGCTGGCACGCGCATGACGGTTTCCATGCTCTGGGAGACGCGGTACCGGGAGCACATCGAGCGCCTGGCCAAGTCGACTGTTCGCGGCTACGTCAGCGCGTACAACGCCCACATAGCCCCCGCGTTCGGCTCATGGGACCTCAACAGGCTCACGAAGCGGGATGTGCAGGAATGGCTCGACACCATGACCTACGGAGCCGCCAAGGGCGCGTTCGCCCTGCTGCGCGCCATGTACTCCTTCGCCGAGGACGAGGAGCTGACCGACAACGGCGTGATGCGCAAACGTTACTCGATGCCGACGGGCAAGCCGCCCGCACGCAACGTCAACACGAAGGTGCACTCGGAGGACGAGCTTCGCGCCATCCTCGCAGAAGCCAAGGGCGAGCCGTGGGAAGGAGCCTACATCCTGTCGGCCTTCGGAGGGATGCGCAGGGCCGAGGCCTTCGGCGTGCGATGGGAGGACGTGGAGTTCATCGACGGCTGCGCTGTCGTGCACGTCAGGCGCGGAGTGCAGCTTTTGGGCGGCGAGGTGCAGATATTGCCGCTGAAGACCGAGCGCAGCGACCGCGACGTCGCCATTCCAGACCCGTACGCCAAGAGACTGCACCGCCTGTTCCTGGAGTCGCTTGGGGACGTGTACGTGTGCGACGACGGCGAGGGAGGCCCAGCCAACCCCGAGCGCATGAGCGACGCCTACCGCCGATGGCATATGGGCAGGCCGTTCGAGTACGTTCCGTGGAAGAACCTGCGCAACAGCTACGCCACCATGCTCCACGCCCGCGGTGTCGACCTTGCGGACGTTGCAAGGCTCCTTGGCCACACAACGCCGGTGATCACCTACCAGCACTACGACCGCCCGAGCGCCGAGCAGCTTGCCGCCATCGTCGGCGTGCTCGGGAAGCAGGCAGAAAAATAGCCCGGCGCATGGAAGGAACCGAAAGAAGCGCCGGGCCGAAAGGAAAAGCGCTGCACAATTTGCCCACATGTGCAGCCAATCGAGAGGATGCGGGAAAGGTCACGCGGCGCTCTCTCGTCGCCGATTTTCGATGTTTTCCACAACGCTGTGCATAAACTGTTGATAACTTTCTGCACATCTCGCAAAAGCAAAGCAGGTCGGAAACGTTGATTTTCGCTATCCGACCTGCGGTTTCTTGATGGCGCGCCCAGTAGGATTCGAACCTACGACCTTCGGATTAGAAGTCCGCTGCTCTATCCAGCTGAGCTATGGGCGCACAGCTCATTTAGTATAACCCACTCAACCGAAACAAAGAAGCCGCCCGAGGGCGGCTTCTGAAATCGTTAGCTATGCGTAATGATGCATACACCCTTGCTCAAGTTCTGGTAGAACCACTGAGCATCGCTCGTAGAAAGGTTCACGCAGCCATGGCTGCCGTTGGTTTGGTAACGAGAGCCGCCAAAGGAGGACTGCCAGGGAGCGTCGTGAAGGCCAACCGAGTTGCCTACAAACGGCATCCAATAGGTGACCTTGGTCTCGTAGTCCTTCTCGCCGTTTGCCTTGTAGCCAACCAACGTAGAAGGGCTTTCCTTGTTGTTCAGGAAGTAGACACCGGTCGGCGTATTGCGACCCTGAACGGGCTTGCCTGTAACCACACCGCACGTATGGAGCAGATTTCCGTTGGCATCATAGTAGCGAGCGGTCTGATCGGAGATGTCGACATCGACATAGGCACCCCAATCGCGTGCGCCCGCACCGTTGTACGCATCGCCGGTTTGGCTGCAAGGGATATCGATAGTGGTGGCACCGCCAGCGCACAGGGCGTCGTAGACTTTCTGCGAAAGCGAGCTGGTATCCACCTTCCAGCCATAGGTGCCGCCAGAAACAGTGCAAACCTTGCCGTCTTCGCGCGTCCAGGTGCGCTTCGTGCCAACGGTGTTCATGCCAGCAGCCTTTTCATCAACCCAAGAGGAAACACCGTCTTGACTGATTACCAACGAGTAATCATCGGGATTGATGTAGAGCCAGCTGCCAAAGGCGGCTTTGTCGATAGTTGCCGCCTTAACCGAGCCGTTGAGCATCAGAGAAACGCTGTCGGGGAACAGCTCGTTAGCCTTTTGAACCGCTTCGGCCGCACGGGAATCGGAGCTTACCACTTTGGGCTTGATCAGATCGTCATCCGTAAGCTCGCACGTGGTGCGCATCTCCTTGATGCAGTCGCCCGCCTTGGCACAAACCGCATCAGCATCAAGCTGGGTGCCGTTAACCTCAGGCTTCAGGACAAACGCGTCAACCGCCTCGCTATAGGTAACCGTTGCGTTGGCCGAGGGGGTTTCATTGGCATTGAACGCTTCGACCTTTTCCTTGATCGCGGAATCGAGCGCGCCCTCTTCGTAATCTGCCACGACAATGTCGGACACATCATGCTGGCGGAACACCTCGATGAACCACAGCGGAACGTCTTGGCGCTTTGCGGCGTCTTCGGCAATCTGCCGGGCATCGATGTCGATGGCCGTCTCACCCTTGTCGAAGGAGCATTTGAAGCCCTGACCGGAAATGGTGAGCGTGTACGAATCGGCTTGGACCTGGATCTTCTCGGCCAAGGCGCTGCTCGGCTGCATGGAAAGGTCCTCATCGTTCAGGTTGGTGTTCGGGAAGAAATGGCTCGAGAAGAAAAGGAACCCGGCACCGTACACAACAAGCAGGGCAATCACGATAGAAGCCACTGCGATGATTACAGGCTTCTTCGAGCTCTTCTTGGTAAGAACGGTTCCGCCCACTACCACTTGTTCCGGCTGAAGCGGGGTATAGGCTTTCGTCTCCGAGATCTTCGGCTGGGCAGCATGCTTGCCCTGAGGAGCCTGATTGGAACCCTGCTTATTGGACCCTTTCATAAAAGCGATTCTCTTCCTTTGTCTCTAAACCGACGTTATCTTGCATAGTTTACTGCTCTTCAACCCCATTATTAAGTAGGTAAAACCTGTTCTTTGCCTTATTTTCCATAGTCGTAACCCTGCAGAAAAACGAATCGCAAGCGCCGAACTGACTTCGTTTATAACCAGCACTCAATTTTGACAATAACGATTAGCGTTGCCAAACCGTCATAAATCCCTAATATAAAACCCATCGCTTTTGGGCAGCTGGTTACTGCCCGTACATGAATGAAAGGAACCGAAATGTCACACTCCCTCACCACGAAGAAGGCAGCCGTTGCCCTTTTCGCCGGTATCGTGGCCTTTGCACTTGCAGCTCTGGCACTTACTGGTTGCTCTTCTTCCAACAACAGCAACTCTGATGATAAGAAGATCACCGTTGCCGCTGTCCCAACCCCCCATGCTGAGATCCTGAACAACGCTGTGAAGCCTCTCCTCGAGAAGGAAGGCTACACGCTTGAGGTTAAGGAGTTCACCGACTACGTTCAGCCTAACGACGTAACCGAGAACGGCGACGTTGACGCAAACTACTTCCAGCATGGCCCGTACCTGGAGAACTTCAACGAGGAAAAGGGCACCCACCTCGTTTCCGTTGAGGGCGTCCACTTCGAGCCCATGGCTATCTACTCCAAGAGCATCTCCGACCTCAAGGATCTGAAGAACGGCGCTAAGGTTGCTGTTCCCAACGATGCCACCAACGAAGCACGCGCTCTTCTCCTGCTTCAGCAGGAGGGCCTGATCACCCTTAAGGACGGCGCTGGTGTAACCGCTACGGTAAACGACATCGTTTCCAACCCCAAGAACCTCACCTTCAACGAGCTTGAAGCTGCAAACGTTCCTAACGTGGTAGACGACGTAGACATCGCCTGCATCAACGGCAACTACGCTATCGCTGCCGGCTTCAAGGTAAACACCGACGCTCTGGCTGTTGAGAGCGCTGATTCTGAGGCTGCTAAGACCTACGCTAACCTGCTGGTAGTAAAGGACGGCAACCAGGATTCCGACAAGACCAAGGCACTCGCCAAGGCCCTGAACTCCGATGAGGTTCGCGATTACATCAACAACACCTACGAAGGCGCAGTTGTACCGGTTTTCTAAACCAAGCAACATTCTTCTAGAAAAAGCACCCCTGATTTCAGGGGTGCTTTTTTGTTGGGGACGTACCCTCTTCGGCGCAGTGAAGTACCATCTATCGCTCCACTGCGCTGAAGAGGGCATGTCCCCCAATTGGCAATCGGTTATTTGTTCTCGATTTGCGTGATGTTCTTAAGCTCGATGGAGATAAGCCCATTTGGCATGCTGGCAAACTCTATGAACTCGGGGTTGTGAGCGTACTCGGATGGAAACGTGATCTCAATGCCCGTGTCGGTTCGAATCTTGTGGTTGCGAGTGATGCGCTCAGCGGCCTTCTTGTCTACGCGTACCCGCTCAGGAATGTTCTCCTCGGCAGCCGTTTCGACGAAACGCTCCTGCAAAGGCTCGTCTTCGAATACTTCAGCGGCAAGCTCATGCGGGGCAACTCCTCTGCCCTCTTCCGCCGCTTCCGTCACATACGCCTTAGCACGGGTAAGGGCAACCGTGGTATTGGCGCCGTATTCTTCAGCCACTTCTTCCACGATAGTGGTGATCTCGTCGATAACTTCCTTGCTCGATGCTTCCATGGAGCATTGGAGCAGCCCATCGGGAATAAGATAGCGATCCTCGCCTGCGATGGAGCGCACTTTGTCTTGAAAGGCAACCTCAAGCGTGCGCGCATCAATGATGGCGAAGGAAGAGATCTTCTGCGAAGGGTTCGGCAGGATAGCATGATGGCGCTCAATGGCATTGCAGGGCTCGCCGTTTTCCCCATAGCCAACCGAATGAATAAACGCCTGACGGCTTTCGAGCATGAAGATGCCGAAATAGCGGTTCACGCGACCCTCGAACGATGCGGCAATCTCCTCATCGTCGGTGCTGCCCCCTTCGAGTTTCGTCTCTTCCTCAAAATCGACTACCAGAAGATCAGTAGACTCCGCTTTGCTCATACGGCCCAACTCGCCGGCGATGAATTCGGCAATCTGGGTGGAAAGCCCGATGAAATCACGCTCACCGGCAAAATAAGCGCGCAACTCAGGGGCGAACGAGCTATCGGCAGAGAACTCACCACGCTTGTTGTCGAGATGGGTTAAGCCTTTGCGCACATGCTTGGTGATATACGATTTGATTTGCTTGCTTTCCAGATCAAGCTCAGCCTGGGAATACACGTTCACGCACGAAGTGAAGTCGAACACGTGCAGAATTGCATGGTTAATACGAAGCATACCTGTCCTTTCGAAGGCAGCGCACCAAAACGAGCGCAGCGTCAAAGCGTTTCAAACGAAAAAGGGCTTGCCGTAGGCAAGCCCAATAAAGCGTGGTGGAGGCGCGGAGAATCGAACTCCGGTCCATACTAAATCATCAACGAGGCTCTACAAGCTTATTCAATGTTCAAACTTCAGATGAGCAAGACCCATTGACAGGTCTGCGCGCATCCTAGCGGGTTCGATCTTTTGCTTAGCCATACCAGCTACGTGCCAAGCAGCATCCCTCTAAAAATGATAACGAAGGTGAAGGCGAAGGAAATCTTCACGTCGTCACGCTGCGATTAAATTAAGCAGCGAGGGCCAGCTGGCCCTGAGTGTTGTTTTTGCCAATTAACTTGACGGTACCCCTGTTTAACGTGGCGAGGAGACCACGACCTGCTCCTCGGATCCGACTTACCATGTCGAAACCAGTCGCCCCCGGATGGGGTTATTCCCCTGTAAAAGTGCCAGAACAGTATAGCAGAACCGTCCTGCGGTCACAGTAGCGCAATCGCATGGAAAACAAGCAATGTCCGAAGAAGAAAAAGAAGGAGCCCCGCAGGGCTCCTTCGAACATGCAACCAAGTATAGATTACTTGTCTGCCAGTGCAGCATGCGCAGCTGCAAGGCGAGCCAGAGGCACGCGATAAGGCGAGCAGCTGACGTAGTCAAGGCCGATGCCATAGAACGTCTTGATGGAGTCGGGGTCGCCGCCGTGCTCACCGCAAACACCGCAAACGATGTCGGGGTTGCCCTGGTGGCCCAGCTCAACGCCCATCTTAACCAGCTTGGCAACGCCAGGATCAACCGTAGCAAACGGGTTGTAAGGCAGGATGCGCTCTGCGAGGTACTGATGGATGAACTCAGCCTCAACGTCGTCGCGGGAGAAGCCGAACGTGGTCTGGGTAAGGTCGTTGGTGCCGAAGCTGAAGAAGTCTGCCTTGGTGGCGATCTCATCAGCGGTTACCGCAGCGCGAGGAAGCTCGATCATGGTGCCGATCTTGATGTCGAGCTCTACGCCCTCTTCTTCAGCAACCTGAGCGATAACGCCCTCGGCCTGCTCACGGAGCTTGGCAAGCTCAGGAACAACGGAAACAAGCGGGATCATGATCTCGGGCTGAGGATCGAGGCCCTCCTTCTTCAGCTGAGCTGCTGCGGTTGCGATAGCGCGAACCTGCATCTCGGCGAGGATAGGATACTTGATTGCCAGGCGGCAGCCACGAAGGCCGAGCATCGGGTTGGCCTCGGAGAAGCTGTCGATCTGCTCCATAAGAGCACGCTTCTTCTCGATAACAGCCGGATCGCCGCCGGTAGCCTCAAGACGCGCGATCTCAACATCAAGCGCACGAGCAGACTCGAGGAACTCATGCAGCGGAGGATCGAGCAGGCGAACGATAACGGGCAAGCCGTCCATAGCGCGGAACATGCCCAGGAAGTCGCCGGTCTGAGCCTTAAGCAGGTCGGCGCAAGCCTTCTCGCGAATGGCCTCATCGTCGTTGAGGATGAAGGTCTGGATGATCTGCTTGCGCTCGCCGAGGAACATATGCTCGGTGCGGCACAGGCCGATGCCCTGCGCGCCGAAGTCGCGTGCGAGCTGAGCATCTTCAGGGTTGTCGGCGTTGGCGCGAACACCCATGGTGCGGAACTCGTCTGCCCATTCGAGAATGGTGTCAAGATCGCCAGCGAGCTCGGGCTGAACCAGCTCAACAGCACCCAGAACAACGATACCGGTGGTACCGTCGAGCGAGATAACGTCGCCTTCCTTGATGACGATGTCGGTACCGGCGATAGCAGCCTGCTTAGCGTCAGCATCGATCTTCAGCGCATCTACGCCGCATACGCAAGGTGCGCCCATGCCACGAGCGATAACGGCTGCATGGGAGGTCTTGCCGCCATGAGAGGTAAGAACGCCCTCTGCAGCGATCATGCCTGCAAGGTCGTCAGGCGTGGTTTCCCAACGCACCAGAACGGTCTTGCGGCCTTCCTTGGCAGCCTCAACAGCATCTTCAGCGGAGAACACTGCTTCGCCAACGGCGGCGCCAGGAGAAGCGTTCAAGCCCTTGGCAACCACGTCGTAGTCGGCCTTGGCGTCGAACTGAGGATGCAGCAGCTGGTCGAGCTGCTCGGGGTCTACGCGCTGAACAGCCTCTTCCTTGGTGATGAGGCCTTCCTGCTCCATCTCGATGGCAATATGCAGAGCTGCAGCGGCGGTGCGCTTGCCAACACGGGTCTGAAGCATCCAGAGCTTGCCCTGCTCGATGGTGAACTCGATGTCGCACATATCGCGGAAGTGGTTTTCAAGGATGGTGAATACCTCTTCAAGCTCACGACCAGCCTCTTCAAGGCCGGGGGTGTTCTTGAGGTCGGCGATGGGGCTGGTGTTGCGGATGCCCGCTACAACGTCTTCGCCCTGAGCGTTAACGAGGTAGTCGCCGTAGAATTCCTTTTCGCCGTTTGCAGGGTTGCGGGTGAAGGCAACGCCGGTTGCGGACGTGTTGCCCTTGTTGCCGAAGATCATGGACTGAACGTTTACCGCAGTGCCCAGGTCGTCGGAGATCTTGTTCTGCTTGCGGTACAGGATGGCGCGAGGGTTGTTCCAGCTGCCGAACACAGCCTCGATGGCGAGCTGAAGCTGGGTGTCGGGGCTCTGGGGGAACTGAACCGTGCCGTCTACCACCAATGCGGGATACTCATCAGCGCTTACGTTCTCGGAGAAGATCTTCTTGAACTCTGCAACAAGCTCTTCAAGATCGGCAGCCGTGAGGTCGGTGTCGCTGTCAACGCCGCGGGAACGCTTCATGATGTTGATGGCGTTCTCGAACAGGTCGCCGTCGAGACCCATAACAACGTTGGAGAACATCTGGATGAAACGACGGTAGGAGTCCCATGCGAAACGGGGGTTCTCGGTCTGCTTGATCAAGCCGTTGATGGACTGATCGTTGAGGCCAAGGTTCAAAACGGTGTCCATCATGCCGGGCATGGACATCGGAGCGCCGGAGCGAACGGAAACGAGCAGAGGATCCTCTGCGTCGCCGATCTTCTTGCCGATGCGCTCTTCAAGATCGAGGCGATATTCCTGGATGGTGTCCAAAACGCCTTCAGGCCAGGTGTTGTTGGAGTTTGCGTACTCCATGCAGGTCTGGCAGGAAATCGTGAATCCCGGAGGTACCGGCAGTCCGATGTTGGCCATCTCGGCAAGGTTTGCGCCCTTGCCGCCAAGGATGGCCTTCATGTTGGTGTTGCCCTCCGTAACGTTCTTCCCGTTTGCGTCCTTGCCGAAAGCGTAGACGCGCTTAAGTTGGTCTGTCACCATCTTCTCCTTAGACTAAACGTTTCTCTCTCATTTCCCAGGACCGAAGACCTGTGGATGAGCGTTTTCATAATACCGTAAGATTTCCTGGGCCGTTTCTTCGATTGCCCTGTTGTCGGTGCGTATAACGATGCATCCGAGCTTGCGCATCAAAGCCCTTGCGCACTCCAAATCTTGGTACACACACTCCAAATCTGCATATGAAGCAGCCACATTGCTGGCATTTCCCAGGCGTCGTTTACGGATGTCGGAAAGGATCTCGGGCGAGATAATCAGGCCGAAAAGGCGCGTTGGATCAACTTCGTAGATTTCTTTCGGCGGCTCGCTTTGGGGGTCGAGCGGCACATTTGCCACGCGATACCCCAGCTGCGAAAGGTAAATCGAAAGGGGCGTCTTCGACGAGCGCGACACGCCGATGAGCACGATGTCGGCATCGGGAAGGTCCTGCGGGTTGCGCCCATCGTCATGCGAGATGGTGAACTCCATCGCTTCGATGCGACGGAAATAGTACTCATTCACCGAGTGAAGGCGCCCCGGTTCCTGAAGCGGCTCCTTGCCCGTTGCGAGCGTCAACGCGCTGAGGGCGTTGCTCATCAGATCGACGCCGCTCACCTCTTGGGGGTGGGCCTCCAAGAAGCTTTCCATGCCATGGCGCAGATCGGCCCTAATGAGGGTATAGAACACCACGAAGGGGATACGGCCAAGCTCACGATGCTTTGCGAGGTGAGCCTCAAGCTCCTCGACCATGTTGTCGCACGATTCAACGCGCGGCAGGATCTCGATTGCCGGATCGTAGACCTCGAAGCACGACGATGCGGCGCGCACCAACGTTTGGGCCGTGGTGCCCACCGAGTCGGACACCACATGAATTACCGGAAAGGTGTCCGAGACCTTACCTTGGGTTATCCACTTTTGCATGGGATTTTGCCCTCCTTAACAGAAAAGCGGCCCCGAAGGGCCGCCTCAATACATTACAAACCTGATTCTGAGCGGTTACCGCAGCCAAAACAGCTGCAAGAGAACATGCAAGCGGCTGCGCTAGCTCAGATGCCCGTACCAGCTATTCTACTTGGAAAGCTGGGCAAAATCGGCAACGTTGGCGAATACCGCGACGAAGCGGTTCAAAAGGCGCAGGCGGTTTTCGCGCAGAGCCTGGTTTTCGTCCATGACCATCGTGCTCTCAAAGAACAGATCGATGGGCTTGCGCAAGCTCGCCAGCTCGGCCAGCGCGGCAGCGTAATCGTTTCCTTCAAGGGAGTCTGCGACGTTGCGCTCAGCCTGACCAACGGCGCAGACCAGCGCGTGCTCAACCTCGGAAAGGAGGCTCTCGTCAACATCCGTCCCGAGCTCAGAGTCGCAGAGGTTGTTGGCGCGTGCGTATGCCGTTGCCAGATCCTCAAAGGCCTCCGGCTGCTCGCTGCGGGCGGCCTCAAGGGCGGAAACGCGGTTAATGAGCTCAACCGGCTCCTGCACACCCGCCGAAAGCACCGCATCGATGGCATCGATGCTACGGCCTGCGTCGCGCAGCATAACCTTAGTTCGCGTGATGAAGAAGTCGATCACGTCGCGACGAGCTGCATCGGCATCGAATTCGATGCCCTGCTCGGCATAGGAGGCCAAAGCTGCGTCGATGGCAGGAACCAGGGACACATCAACCCCGTCTTCGCCTGAGAGCATGGTGACGATGCCGATTGCGCTGCGGCGAAGGGCGAACGGGTCGGAAGAGCCCGTGGGGCCCTGGCCAACGGCGAACAAACCGCATACGGTATCGAGCTTATCGGCGATGGCAACAAGCTTGCCCACCACCGTTTCGGGAGCCTCGTCGCCTGCGAAACGCGGACGATAATGCTGCTCGATTGCCTGGGCAACTTGAGCCGTCTCGCCGCTGGCGGCAGCATAGTAGCTGCCCATGATGCCCTGAACGCTGGTGAACTCGACCACTGCGCCCGTTACCAGGTCGGCCTTGCACAAGCGGGCAGCACGCTGAACGTCGTGCAGGTCCTGGCCGCTAAGCTCAGCATCCTCGGCAAGGTGCGCCGCCAAGCGCTCGATGCGGTTGGTTTTGTCGAGCATGGTGCCCAGCTTCTCTTGGAACACCACCTCGCCCAAGCGGTCGACATACGATTCCAAGGGCTGCTTCAAGTCTTCGTCGTAGAAGAACTTCGCGTCGTAAAGGCGAGCACGGACCACACGCTCGTTGCCGTCGATGATGGTCTCGGCGCAAGCAGGATCGCCGTTGCTTACCACGATGAAGCGATTGGTGAGTTTGCCGTCTGCGTCGTAGAGCGGGAAATAGCGCTGGTGAACGAGCATAGCGTCGACGATGATCTCCTCGGGAACCTTCAGGAATTCCTCGTCGAACGTGCCGACCAGCACAGTGGGGTACTCGGCCAGGTTGATAACCTCGACCAACGTCTTCGGGTGGAGCACCGCCTTGAAGCCGGTTTCCGCTTCCGCCTTGGCGACGCCTTCGCGGATAACCTGCTCGCGTTCGGCCTCGGAGGGAACAACGTAGGCCTTGCGCACCACATCAACCAGAGAGTCGGCATCGGCAACCTCAAAGGGGCCTGGCGCCAGGAAGCGGTGGCCGCGCGTGGTGCGACCTGCGGTGAGGCCGGCAAACGTGAAGTCGATCACTTCGCTGCCGAAAAGGGCAACGAGCCAGCGAACCGGACGGGTGAAGTACTCCGTTTGGGTGCCCCAACGCTGGGAGCGAGGCCAGGAAAGGCCGCGGATAATCTTGTCGAGCACCGAAGAGAGCAGCGTGGCAACGTTAACCGAGGGGGTATGGGTGCGCGCATACACGTACCCGTCTTCAACAACCAAGGAAGATGGGTCTACGCCTTTGCCGCGCGCAAAGCCCTGAGCGGCCTTAGTGGGATTACCGTCGGCATCGAAGGCGATTTTGGCGGAAGGGCCCTTGAACACTTCGTTCTTTTCCTCGGTGGCCTCGGGGATCTCTTCGGCAATCACGATAAGGCGACGCGGAGAAGAGTAGATCTTCACATCACCATGGGGAATCGCCGCTTCGTCGAGCAGCTTGGGCACCATCGTGGAGAGCTGCTTCACCGCTCCAGCGAGGTCGAACGCAGGGATCTCCTCGGTGCCGATTTCGAAGGCAAGCGTACGCTTTTCCATCAGTTACTCCCCCTTCTTCTCGGAGCCATCGGACTCCGGGGTCTGGCCAACAACATGCTCCAGGTACGAAGCGCAGCATGCCTTCGCAATGGTGCGTACGCGCAGGATGTAGCCCATGCGCTCGGTTGCGCTGATAACGCCACGCGCATCAAGCAGGTTGAACGCATGGGAGCACTTCAGCACGTAATCGTATGCAGCAAGCGGGAGCTTTGCCTCGAGAGCGCGGGTGCACTCCGCCTCATAGCGATCGAACTCGCCGAAAAGCAGGTCGGTGTCGGCAACCTCGAAGTTGTATGCCGAGAACTCACGCTCGTTTTCCAGGAACACATCGCCGTAGGTGAACACCGTGCCGTCGGCGCCGCGCGCCCACACCAGGTCGTATACCGAGTCGACGCCCTGGATGTACATGGCCAAGCGCTCAAGGCCATAGGTGATTTCCGAGGGGACGGGACGGCACTCGAAGCCGCCAACCTGCTGGAAGTACGTGAACTGGGTCACTTCCATGCCGTTGAGCCAGACTTCCCAGCCCAAGCCCCATGCGCCAAGCGTCGGGCTCTCCCAGTCGTCTTCCACGAAGCGGATGTCGTGCTTTTCCACTTCGATGCCGATGGCGCGGAGCGACTCAAGGTAGAGATCCTGAACGTTGTCCGGAGAAGGCTTCAGGAGAACCTGGAACTGATAGTAATGCTGAAGGCGGTTGGGGTTTTCGCCATAACGGCCGTCGGTAGGACGACGGCATGGCTGAACGTAGGCGGTTTTCCACGTTGCGGGGCCAAGGCTGCGCAGAGTGGTTGCCGTATGGAACGTACCGGCTCCAACCTCGTTATCGTACGGCTGCATGATCACACAGCCCAAATCTGCCCAGTAGCGCTGAAGGCGCAGGATCATGTCCTGGAACGTCAGCACCTGAGAGGCATCGGCGTTCGCCTTACCTGCTTCGTGGTTAGTCATAATGCTCCTTATCGATAAACGATGAATGTGAACTAATTCAACAGCCCGATGCGGTTGAGGGGCCAGTAGGTTACCAGCGCCTTGCCGAAGATGGAATCGGAATCAATTGGGCCGAAGTAACGAGAGTCGGAGGAATTTTCGCGGTTATCCCCCATTACCCAAACCTCACCTGCGGGAATGGTATAGGGGAAGGAGATTGAGACGTTGTTGGCGGTTTTCGAGAGCGGATACGAAAGCCCCTGCGTGTACGGCTCGCTCTGCTTTACACCGTCGACGTACACGTAACCGTTCACCAAGTTCACGGTTTGCCCTCCGGTGGCGATAACGCGCTTCACCAGGACGCGCGAAGGAACTTGCGGGTCGGAGAACACCACGATGTCACCCGGCTTCGGGTCCGAAAAATGGTAGCTGACCTTCTCGGCGAACAGCCTGTCCCCCGTCATGATGGTGGTTTCCATCGAAGCAGAAGGCACTTCAAACGGCTCTACGACAAAAGCCCTGATACCCCATGCGGCCACCAAGACGATAGCGATGCAAATGATGAAATTGAGGAATCGCCTAATAATTCCGGGACGATGCTCGCCGGCGTGTTGTCCGGAGTCCAAACCTATCCCATCCCTTCAAGGGTGCCGTAAGCCAACAGTCGAATGCTCCCATGATAGAGCAAACCATGGAACCCTGCCAAATCGCCTTTACTCGAGCGAGTCGAGGAAAGCGCGCTCCTTGCTGGAAAGGTTAGCGCCGTCGAGCAAATCGGGGCGCCACTTCTTGGTGCGCAGAAGGCTTTGCTCGCGGCGCCATTGCGCGATTTTAGCATGATGCCCCGAAAGCAAGATGTCGGGAACCTTCATATCGCGATACGTAGCGGGCCGCGTGTACTGAGGATACTCAAGAAGGCCGTCGTAGAAGCTTTCGTCTACAGCGCTCCCCTCGTCTCCCAGGACGCCGTCGATGCGGCGCACCACGGCATCGATCACCACCATGGAGGCAAGCTCGCCGCTGGTAAGAACGTAGTCTCCCAAGGAAATGACCTTGTCGGCCAGCGTGTATGCACGCTCATCGATGCCCTCGTAATGCCCGCAGATGAAGAACAGATGATCCTGCTGGGCCAACTCGAGCGTCATCGCATCATCGAAGCGCTCCCCAGTAGGGGAAAGGAAGATAACGTAGGGCTTCTTCGGGGCGGCGGCGAACAGCTCGTCGGTCGCCTCGAAGATCGGCTCGCATTTCATAACGAGGCCCTGCCCGCCACCGTACGGCTCGTCATCGGTGGTGCGGTGCCTGTCGTGCGTCCATTCGCGCAGATCGTGCGCTTTGAAGTCGAGATGTCCCTTTTCCTGGGCAATGCGCATGATCGACTCGTTCATAACCGAGTCGTAGCAATGGGGAAACACCGAAAGCGTTTCAATCTTCACGTGAGCTCCTATAAATCAAGCAGGCCATCAGGCAAGGAAACGCGAATCTCCCCCGCTTCCTCTTCGATAGCCACCAAGAACTCATCAACCAGGGGAATCAGGACCTCGTCTTCCCCTTCTTTAGAAGAGGAATCTGCGTCAGCGCGTTTCACAACAAGCAAGGCATGAGCGGGGTTTTCCTCGATACGAAGGACGCTGCCTATCGAAGAGCCGTCTTCGTTGACCACGGTAAAGCCCGTAAGGTCGATTCCCTGCCTGTCGGCAAAGCCTTCTGGCAGGGAATCGGTGCGCACAAGGCAGAAATGCCCTTCAAGCTTTTCGGCATCGGTACGATTGTCGATGCTGTCGAACCATACCAAATAGCGTTCGTCGGCGGTTTCCTCAACCTCGACAACGGTACCGGTGCGGGGAATGCGCAGCACCGGGGGGACGAACGTTACCTCCATCCCCTTTTCAAGCAAAAAAGGAAGACCTTCCGTTGGTTTAACGGAAAGCCCTCCTTCATTTGTCTTAGCTCGCAAAAGAGCCGCAACATTAGTCCAAGAACCCATGGCACCTGAACCTATTCGTCGATAAGCTCGACTTCAACATCGAGACCATGACGGGAACCCGCAGCGCGAGCAAGCGTGCGGATTGCCTTGATAACGCGACCCTGACGGCCGATGACTTTGCCTGCATCTGCCTGGGAAACGCGCACCTCGATAAGAACAGCGCCCGTTTCAGTGTCCAATGAATCGATGCTTACCGCATCGGCATCGTCGACCAAAGGCATCACCAGAGCCTCGACCAAACCCGAAATATCTTCGCGGGATTCCGCCATCACTAAGCGTTCTTACGCTCTGCCTCAATGAGGCGTGCAACGGTATCGGTGGGCTGAGCGCCGTCAGCAATCCACTTGTCAACCTTCTCAAGGTCGATCTTTACGAACTTGGGAGTGGTGCAGGGGTTGTAAGCGCCAACCTGCTCAATGAAGCGACCGTCACGACGAGCGCGAGAGTCAGCTACAACGATACGATAATAAGGTGCCTTTTTAGCGCCGTGACGGGCGAGGCGAATCTTTACTGCCATCGAGTTGTACTCCTTCTAAACTTTTAAGAGCATCCCGAAGTGGCTGAAACCAGACGGGACGCAAACAGCGATTACTGATATTACCTCTTGAAAGCGGAATCATCAAGACCGCTCATCATCTCTTGCATCTTCTTCACATCGGCCATAGACATGCCGCCCATGCCGGGAAGGCCCATGCGACGCCTGCCGCCCTTGCCCTTCTTCCCTTTCTTGCCCTTGCCCTTGCCTTTGCGGTTCATTTGGGCTTCCTGGGCGTTCATCATGGAACGAACCATCTTCTTGGTTTCCGTGAACTGCTTCAAAAGCTGGTTAACCTGAAACACCTTCACGCCAGCGCCAGCCGCAACACGAGCCTTGCGGGAGCCGTTGAGGATCTCGGGGTGCTCGCGCTCACGCTTGGTCATGGAGCCGATGATAACCGCCATCTCGTCAAGCGCATGCTCGTTCACCTGGCCCTCGCGCATGGCTTTGTCGCCACCGGGCAACGCGCTGATAAGCTTCTGAACGCCGCCCATCTTGCCGATCTGCTGCTTCATGAGCAAGAAGTCGTTCAAGGTGAGGTTGCCGCGTGCCATGCGCTCGGCTTCCTCCTGCTCGATCTCCTCAGCGCGCAGCTTAGAGGCGGACTCGATGATGCTCACCACATCGCCCATGCCGAGAATGCGCTTGGCCATGCGATCAGGATGGAAGCGCTCAAGCGAATCGGGCTTCTCGCCCTGGGAGATGAACATGATGGGCTTGCCGGTAACCTGCTTGATGGAAAGCGCGCCGCCACCGCGGGCGTCGCCGTCCATCTTCGACATGATCACGCCATCGAAGTCGACGCGGTCGGCAAACGCCTTGGCAACGTTCACCGCGTCCTGACCGGTCATGGCGTCTACCACCATGTAAATCTGATCGGGTTCAACAGCCGCCTTGATGGCCTCGGCCTCGGCCATCATCTCCTCGTCGACGTGAAGACGGCCGGCCGTGTCGACGATGACCACATCGCGCAACGAGTCGATCGCATCGCGAACGCCTTCCTTGGCGATCTTCACCGGGTCCTTGCCTTCACCGCGGTACACGCGCACCCCGATCTCCTCGCCCAGCGTTTGCAGCTGATCGGCTGCAGCAGGGCGGTACACGTCGCACGCGCAAAGAAGCGGGTTATGGTTCTGCTGCTTGAGCAAGTACGCGAGCTTGGCGGCAGCCGTGGTTTTGCCCGAACCCTGCAGGCCCACGAGCATAATGACGTTGGGGATGCGGCTTGAGAGCTGAAGGGGCTTTCCCTCCTCGCCCATCAGCGCCGTAAGCTCATCAAGGACGATCTTCACAACGTTCTGCGCAGGGGTGAGGGAGTCAAGGACCTCGGCCGTGAGGCAACGCTCCTTGGTGCGCTTGGTGAATTCCTTGACGACCTTGAAGTTAACGTCCGCCTCGAGAAGGGCCATGCGGATCTCGCGCATGGCGGAATCGATGTCATCCTCCGTAAGACGGCCCTTGCCGCGCAAGCCAGAGAAGATGGATTGAAGTTTGTCGGAGAGGTTATCGAACATCGGCCATGTCCCCAATCAGCGCACGGGCAAAATCGTGCGCGTCGAAATCCTGCAAATCATCGATGCCTTCGCCGACACCGATCTTGAAAATGGGCAGCTCGAGCTCATGCGAGACCGCAAGCGCAATACCGCCCTTCGCCGTGCCATCGAGCTTGGTGACGATAACGCCGTCGAGGTCGAGCGCCGCATTGAATTTCTGCGCCTGCTGAAGCCCGTTTTGACCCGTCGTGGCATCGATGACCAGCACCGTGTACACGGGGATGTTGGCGCGCTTGCGAACCACGTTAACCACCTTCTGCAGCTCGCGCATAAGGTCGTCGGATGTGTGGAGGCGTCCTGCGGTGTCGATAAGAACCAGATCGGAACCGTCTTTCTCGGCACGTTCGATGGTTTCGTAGCACACGCTTGCCGGGTCGCTTCCGCGTTCACGGGAAACGATGGTGACATCCGCGCGGTTCGCCCACACCTCAAGCTGCTCGATGGCTGCCGCGCGGAACGTGTCGGCGCTGCCGAGCAAGACCTTGCGCCCCTGCTCATGGTAAGCGGCGGCAAGCTTGCCCACGGTAGTGGTTTTGCCTGCGCCGTTGATGCCCACGAACAAGACAAGAGAGGGGCTTTCCTCGAAAATGTCGGTTTCAGCCTCGGTGAACGTTGCGGCCATCTGATCGGTGAGCATGTCGAACACCGCATAGGCATCGGGAAGCGCCTTGCGCTTCGACTGATCGCGCAGCTCCTCGATGATGCTGTCGGCCGCTGCGGCGCCGATGTCGGCAAGGATAAGCGTTTCCTCAAGATCGTCCCAGAAGTCATCGTCAACATCAGGACCACGATCGAGCAGAATGTTCATCTGCTCCTTAAGGCGGGTTCTTGAGCGGTGAAGCCCCTCGTTGATCTTGTCGAAAAATCCCATTTAACCCTCCTTGCGGGTTGCGTTGTCGAGTTTCTGGCTGATCACCTTCGTGATGCCGTCAGCCTGCATTGAGACACCATACAGTATATCGGCTGATTCCATGGTGCGGCGTTGGTGCGTGATCATAATGAACTGGGTTTCATCGCGCACCACGTTGATGTAGGCGATGAGCCGCCTCAGGTTCGTGTCGTCGAGGGCCGCCTCAACCTCGTCGAGGATATAGAACGGGGTTTGCCTGATGCGGTACACCGCGAAGAGCAGCGCCATGGCGGTCATCGATTTCTCGCCGCCGGAAAGCAGCGACATCTTCTTCACGCGCTTGCCCACCGGCTGAGCGTTCACGTCAACGCCGGTGTTCTCCAAGTCGTTAGGGTCAACCAGCGAAAGATGGGCCTGGCCCCCAGGGAACAGCGTTGAGAAGATCTCCGAGAAGTTGGCGTTCACCTGCTCGAACGTTGCAACGAAATCGTCTCGCATGCGCTCGTCGATCACGTTGACGATGCGGGAGAGCGTCTTACGCGCAAGGCGCATGTCCTCAAGCTGCGAGCTTAAGTACGTGTGACGTTCGCTTACCTGCTCGAATTCCTCCGCCGCGTCCGGGTTGATGGAGCCCATGTTCTTGATGCGCCGCTCAAGGGAGGCAGCCTCGCTTTCCGCCTGCTGGCGGTTTTCCAGGGGCTCGGAGTTGAGCGCCGCATCGAGAGGGGTGTTGCAATCGCGCACGATGACGTTCACCCCAGCGTCCACCTGGACCTCGAGCCTGCCCTTCTCGATTCTAACCTCGGAAATGCGCGAGCCAACCGCCTCGAAACGCTCGCGAGCCTCGCGCGATTCCTTGGTGGCTTGGGCAATCTGCTCGTGGAGACCACGGGAATGCTCTTGCTCGCTGCGCGATTCCTCTTCAAGCTTTGCAGAAACCAGCGAAGCGGCATCGGAAAGGGCGCTAAGCGTCGCAAGCAAGGCATCGGCCCTGCTCGCGGCCACACGCGCAACATGGATACGCTGCTGGGAGCTGGCGTCTTCACGCGAGGAAGCCGATATTTCCTGCTCACGCGTTGAGACCATGCGGTCAGCGTAGGCAAGGCGCTCGGAGAGACGAGCGGTTTCAAGGCGCGCATCGCTCAATCGCTCGGAGAGGGAGACGATCTCGCGGCGCATAGGAGAAAGCGTTTGCTCGAACTCGGAAACCTTTTCCTTGTTCAGCTCTAGATCGGCGGTGATTTGAGCAAGGTTGCGCTCAAGCTCGTCGGAATCGGGCTGGGCCTTCTCGAAGAAGGTCCGGTTTTCCTCCTGTTCCTTAAGAAGACGCTGGTGCTCAGCCTCAAGCTCCTTCAGGGCCCGGGAGGAAGCATCGGCATCCCTGCGAGCCGATTCGCTTTGCCCCTTAAGGCTTGCCAGCGTCTCGGACAGCTTCAACGAAGCGGTTTGAGCCTGGCGAAGGTCGGATTCAACCTTGCCGTCTTCGGCCTGAGCCCTTTCGTAAGCGTCTTTCTGCTGTTTCTCACCTTCAACTGCCGCAGCCAACGCACGTCGACGGGCAAGCGCGTTGTTCTGCCTGTCGGCCTCGGAAAAACGCACAAAAGAGACCTTGCCCTCCGAAGAGGCAATGCAGCCATCAAGCGAGGCGAAGCGAACGTGGTTGCCCTTCGAATCGCGCGCAGCCGCAACCGCATCAACCAGGGAATCGGCAACGTACACATCACCGATGAGGGCATCGATGTGAGCAGCGTAGGCTTCATCGACTTCAAGCTCTTCCACCAAGCGACGATGCCCCGCCACAGAGCCGATGCTGCGCCCCGAAGCAGGAGCGATGGCGGCAACGGCGCCGGTAGCGTTGCTTTGCGCCACATCCGCAACAAGCTGCTCGGCGTCAGCAGCGTTGGAGACCATAACCGCGTGGAGGTCGGAGCCCAGCAGCGCCTCTACCAGCATATCGAGCTCGGCATGGGCAGACACTGCATGGGAAACAAGGGAATGGGCAGCGGAAAGCTCCTTGGCGCCTTCCATGATCTTCGCCTGGGCAGGATTGGACGTTTCGCTAGAGCGCTCCAGCTCCTCAAGGGCCGCGCGCTCCGCCGTTGCCTTGGTAAGCGAAGAGCGAGCCGCATCCAACGCTTTGCGGGCAGCATCGCGCGCGACGACAAGACCGTTCAGCGTTTCGCGGGAAGCGGCCTCCTCCTTGCGCGATTGCGCAAGCTCGGACTCCAAGCGCAGAGCCTCCGTTTCCAAGGACTCCGCCTGCGCTTTCGCGGAAGAAAGACGCTCGGCAGCATCGGAGACGTGCGCATCGATGACCTGAGCGCGCGCACGGCGCTCGGAAAGGTTTTCGCGCAAAGCCTGTTGAGTTGCCTGAACCGTTTCCTGGCGATGGATCAGGGCGCGCTGCTCTGCCATAAGCGCATCGATTTCCTTGCGCAGGTCGTTGCGCTTGTTCACCCGTTGGGTGTAGGAAATCTCCAGCTCGCCGCGAAGCTTCTCGGCGCGAGCCGACTCCTCTTTTGCCTTGGCCGCAGCAGAGCGTGCCTCGGCAAGCTCGGTCTCTGCGGCGCTACGGCGCACGCGGGCCTCCTCGACGAAGCGAGTCAGACGCTCCACCTCCGAAAGGTAGCCAGTGCGCTTTTCGCGCAAGAGCATGGCGGTGGAATTCAAGCGCTCGAAAGAGGCCTGAGCGCGGCGATAGCGTTCGTTGAGGTTGTTTTCCTGATTGCTGCGCTCATGAAGTTGGCGCTGAAGGACATCAAGCGATCCCTCCGCCGCATCAAGCTCCTTCTTCAAGGCCAAGTGAGATGCCTCTAGCTCCTTTTCTTGAGCGACGATTTCGTCCCACTTGCGCTGGAGCACGCGCAAGTCGTCCACCGCAAGGGAAAGCTTCAAGTCTGCAAGCTCAGAGGAAAGCTCTTTATGCAAACGGGCCTTCTTCGCCTTGCGCTCGAGGGGTTTCAGCTGACGCTCGACTTCGGCGGTGATATCGTTCACGCGAGCCAGGTGCGCATCCATCTGCGCAAGCTTTCGCTCGCTTTTCGCCTTGCGCTCTTTGTGCTTGAGAATGCCCGCCGCCTCTTCGATAAGCGCGCGGCGATCTTCCGGCCTCGAAGAGAGGACCGAATCCAGGTTGCCCTGGGAAATGATGGAGTTGGTGCCCGTACCCATACCAGAATCGTGCAAGATATCGAGCACGTCCATACGGCGCACCACATTGCCGTTGATAAGGTATTCGCTTTCGCCGCTGCGGTACATGCGGCGCCCAATCGACACCTCCGCGAAGTCAACGGGAAGGATGCCATCGGAGTTGTCGAGCAAAAGCTCGACCTCTGCGACGGAAACAGGTTTGCGGGCTGAAGAGCCGGCGAAGATAACGTCCTCCATCGATTGGCCGCGCAGGTTCTTGGCATTGCGCTCGCCGAGAACCCACAGCACCGCATCGGAGATGTTCGATTTGCCAGATCCGTTAGGGCCCACCACAGCAGCAACGCCCGGTTCGAATCTCATAACCGTTCGATCAGCGAAGGACTTGAAGCCCTTCAACGTCAGCGATTTGAGATACACCTCGAGCCCCTTTACTGCTTCTTCTTACGAGCCTTCTGCTCAGCCTGCCTGCGGGCTTTTTCCTCGGCTTTGGCAGCCTTGATGGCCGCTTTCGCCTCCGCCTTGCGCTTTTTGTCTTTGGAATCTTTGCCTTCGAAGAACGAGCCCAAGATCTCAAGCGCAGACTTCGCCGCCTGGCTCTCAGATTCCTTCTTGGTGCGGCCAACGCCCTTGGCGATGGATTTCACGCCCACGAACACCTGCGTCACAAACGTGCGGTCGTGAGGCGGGCCCTGCGTTTCAACGAGGCGATACGTAGGAGTGATGCCGTCTTCCTGCAAACGCTCTTGCAAGACGCTCTTGGGGTTTTCGGGCTCTTTGGCCATATCTTCGCTCATGCGAACAATAAGGGTACGCTTCACAAACGAGGCGGCAGCTTCAAGGCCGCCGTCAAGGTAGAGCGAGGCCACTAGCGATTCGTACACGTTTTCCAACGCAGAATGCAAGCCGCGGCGGCCGGTGCCACGCTCGGAGGACCCGAAGAAGATGCAGTCAGCTAGGCCAAGCTCCTTGCCCACCTCGGAAAGAGAGGCACCGGAAACGAGCGAAACCTTGATGCGGGTAAGGCCACCCTCATCAAGGTTAGGGTACGTATGATAGGCAGCATAGGAAACGATTGCGCCCAAAATACTATCGCCCAAGAACTCAAGGCGCTCGTACGAATCGCTGATGGAATGGCCCTCTGCAGCCGAAGGATGGGTAAGGGCCGTCAGGAGCAGCGTGCGATCAGAGTACTCGTGTCCCAAGATCTTTTCGGCTTTATTAAGTTTCTCGGTATGTTCGGGTTGCTCTTTCACGTTGCGTCATTCGTTTCTTGCTCTACAAAATCTTTTAACAGAACTATTCTACTCGGCTGGCTTCCCCTGGTTCACCGTTGACTCGATTATCCCCGAAACATCCAAACGCACCGCGCGTGCAGCAGTGAGGACGCCGTTCATGATGGCCGTCTCGTTGGAAGAGCCGTGGCCAACCAGGCATGCGCCCTTAACGCCCAAGATGGGAGCGCCGCCGTACGTATCGGCCGAAGTGCTGTTCTTCAAATTGGAAAGGCCGCCCTTCATCGCAACCGCACCGAGCTTGGTAGCGAGATTGGCCGTCATGATCTTCTTCATCTCGCCGAAGAGGACCTTGGTAACCCCCTCGATAGTCTTAAGGCAAACGTTGCCCGTAAAGCCATCCGTGACGAACACGTCGAACTTACCGGCGAGGATGTCGCAGCCTTCTCCGTTGCCCGCGAACTCAGGGACCTGCTCCTTCAAAAGTTCGAAAGTCTCCTGGGCCATCTTCGAGCCCTTGGTGTCCTCGGAGCCGATGTTCAAAAGCGCCACCTTAGGCTCGGGGATGCCGATGACCTGACGCGCGTAAGTGGTTGCCATTTGCGCGAACTGAACCAGATACGCGGGCTTGCAGTCGGCGTTGGCGCCCACATCGCACATCACGACGGGCTTTGCCGGCGAAGGAATAACAGTGCACAGCGCAGGGCGAGAAACGCCCTTGATGCGCCCGACCACAAGCGTAGCCGCAGCAAGGCATGCTCCAGTGGAGCCGGCAGAGAAAAAGCCCTGAGCACGGCCCTCTTTAACCAAGCGATTGCCCACAACTAAGCTGGAGTCCTTCTTTTTGCGCACAGCGTTGGCAGGATGCTCGTCCATGGCAATCTCTTCCGTGGTTGCCTGTGCCTGAACGCGCTCGTGCTTCTCGGCAAAAGGCCCAACAACCTCTGCAGGGCCGCAGGCTATCACCTCAAGATCAGGGTCGGCCTGAAGGGCTTTCTCGATACCGGGAAGAACAACCTTAGGTCCAATATCGCCGCCCAAGACATCGACGGCAATAACCACACGCTGTGCCATTGCATCTCCTTGCTGTTCGTACGCTATGCGTAGCTTGCTCGCCTGCAGACACCCCTAGCGAGCAACTGCAAGCCCATACAAAAATCCCCCGGACGAATCCGGGGGATTCCTTTACACGTTAATGGCGTGCATTAAGCGGTCTGAATAACCTCGCGATCGCGATAGAAGCCACAATTGGGGCATACGCGATGGGGAAGCTTTACTTCACCGCACTGAGGGCACACAGAACGGGAAGGCGAAGCGATCTTATCGTTTTCGCTCCTGCGTGCGTGGGTACGAGCACGACCGGTCTTACGCTTTGGCACTGCCATGATTAAACTCCTTCTATGCTGCAGGTAAACCTGAAGATTCTAATTACGCGAAAAAGTATCCTAGCAAAGGAACTTATTCGAATCAAGGGATAACCTAAATGAATTACAAAAACTATTCCTCGAACTTGATGTTGCGGAGTACCGCGAAAGGATTCTGGTGGAATTCGTCTTCTTCCTCGTCCTTCTTTTCGCAGGTGCACTCCTCTTTGTTGAGGTTTGCGCCGCATCCAGCGCACAGCCCCTTGCATTCGTCGTCGCACAACGGCGTATGCGGCAACTCAAGCGAAAGCGCTGCGATGAGCAAAGGCGAGAGGTCAATTACATGGTCTTCGCCTAAAAGCTCGTACTCCTCTTTTTCTTCCTCGGTGAGCTCCACTTCGGAATCGGGAATGAGGTAATACCCTTCCACCTCGCCTTCCAGGCGATACTCTGCAGGCTCAAGGCAGCGAACGCAGCTCGTGGTTGCATCGCCTGTGACGATACCGGTAACAAGCAACGCGCCACCGGTGTTCGAAACCGTTACCTCCCAAGAAAGAGGATGCTCGAACGTATAGGTATCAACGCCTTGAACGAGCTCAGGAAGGTTGAACGTGCCCGCAAAAGACAAGCTCTCCGCTGGAATGAAGAGCTGATCTGGAACCTCTATATGCGGAGATTCCATTAGCGTCCCGAGTTGACCGAGTTGGCATTGAGACGATTGCGGCAACGGCGAACGCTGTTCAGGGCAGTGTCAAGGCTCTGCTCAACATGGCTGAATACCTCATCGGCGAAGTCTTCTGCGCCTGCACGCGTTTCGCGCTCAAGCTCGCGGGCCTCGGCCAAGATGGTGTCTGCCTGCTGCTGGGAGATGCGAACGATCTCCTGCTCGCTTGCAATCGTGATTGCCTGGCTGCGAGCATCCTCGATCAAGCGGCTTGCCTGGGCTTCCGCTTCGTCAAGCAGAGCCTGACGCTCACGGATTACCTGACGAGCCTGAGCGAACTCGCTGGGGAACGTGTCGCGAATCTCGTCCAAGATCTCAAATGCAGCCTGAGCATCAACCTGCCTAAGCCCGCTTTTACCGAAAGCCGGCTTAGCATCCTCGATGAGCATGGAAAGCTCTTCGATGAGATTCAATACTCCTGTTTCGTCCATATACATCCTTCCGAAATCGCGCACGCAAAAAAGCACACAACGACATAATTGCAGCTAATTAGTTTACGTCACAACAGGACAAGTGTAGCAAAAAGCCCAAATATGCGAAAAAACGCCACAACGTAACGCTAGGGGCGATTATTCCTCGCCGTTGCCGGCCTTCTCATAGGCATCGGAGAAATACTCATGCAACGCCTTTTCCACGCAGGGGGGAACGAACCCTTTCACGCTGCCGCCCATAGAGGCCATCTCGCGAATGATGGAGGAAGAGAGGTACATGAACTTCGGCGGCGACATGATGAAGAACGTTTCAAGGTCATGGCTAAGCTCGTAGTTCAATGCCGTCATCTGGAACTCGTACTCGAAGTCGGTGATAGCGCGCAAGCCCTTAACCACCACATGGGCATCAAGCTGATGCACGCAATCGACAAGCAGGCCCTCGAAGCTGATAACGCGCACGTTGGAAAGATCGGCAACCGCTTCCTCAACCAGGCGAACGCGGGTTTCAAGGTCGAAGATGGGGCTCTTCTTCGCCGACTTGGCAACCGCCACCACTACTTCATCGAAGATCTGCGCGGCGCGCGAAATGACATCGAAATGGCCTGCGGTAATGGGATCGAAGGTTCCCGGAACAACCGCTCGTTTCATTATGCTTCCTTCCTGAGGGTTATCAGAGACGTGTCGCCGTAGCTCTTTACAGAGACAACGGAGTATTCTAGCGCATCGCAGGCCTGCTCAACGGCGGCTTTGTCCTTTTTAGCGTACTCGTACACCACCAGGGCGCCAGGAGCGATGCGGCCCGCCTCATCAAGCTCGCGCACCAGCCCCAACACCACGTCGGCTTCGTAGGCATAAGGCGGATCGAGAAACACCAGATCGAATGCCGCTCCCCTCACCTGCGGTAACGAGAACGTATCGCCTCGACGAACGGTATAGCGCTCTCGGGGAACCTTCAGCGAGGCGATGTTGCCCTCCACGATCTTGGCCGCTTCCCTGCCCTGCTCGCAAAACGTCGCATGGCAAGCGCCACGGCTCAGGGATTCCAGGCCCAAAGCGCCCGAACCGGCAAACGCATCAAGAACGCGAGCGCCCTCAAAGCCGCCGCGAGCGCTGAAAAGCGAGCTCATAAGCGCCTCGCGGACACGATCGGTGGTAGGGCGCGTGGCGTCCCCCTTCAAAGAGCGCAACGGCCGACCTCGATATTCGCCGCCAATGATTCTCATCGGTTCCTCGTTTCCTGTATCGTTTTCAACTCTTGCATAACGGCCCTTCGCTCATCAACGCTTAGAAAGCCGTCATCGTAGACGCTGCGCGCATCGCGGTAAGCTGCTTCGATAACCGCTTTGTCGCGTACAACGTTCGTCAACTTCAAAGGCGATTTGCCATGCTGCCTGTCCCCGAAGATGTCGCCTTCGCGACGAAGCGAAAGGTCCATCTCGGAAAGGGCGAAGCCGTCCTCGGTTTTCTCCATGGCGCCCAAGCGCTCAAGCGCCTCCGGGGCACGTGAGCGGGAAACCAAAAAGACCCGCCCCGGAAGGTCGCCGCGCCCAACGCGGCCGCGAAGCTGATGGAGCTGCGCCAAGCCGAAGCGATCGGCATCCTCGATGATCATAACGGTTGCGTTAGGCACGTCAACGCCCACCTCAACGACGGTGGTTGAAACCAGCACATCGATTTTCCCTTCACGAAAGCTATTCATGACCTGGGATTTTTCCGCAGGGCTCATCTTGCCGTGAAGAAGGGCCACCGAAGCCTGCGGAACTATCTGGCTTTGCAGGATCTCAGCGTGCTTGGTAGCGGCAGACAGCGTGTCGCCCACCTCATCGTGCTCCAAGCCCCACTCGATCGCAGCGTATTCGATGCTCGATTCTTCTTCGTGGTCATGTACGGCAGAATCGGACTTCGGCAGGTCGACGCCGATAAGGGGGCAGATGACATACGCCTGCTCGCCGCGTGCAAGCGCCTCACGCAGAGCATCGTAGGCAATCCCTTCCTCGGAGAAATGGCACACCTTCGTGGTTCTGCCGCCCTGCCTTGCCGGCGGTCGATGCAGGTACGAAAGGGAAAGCCCGCCATAGCGTGCCAAGGCGAGAGAACGAGGGATAGGCGTCGCCGTCATGGAGAGGATATCGGCTCCCGGCGCTTTTTCCGCAAGCCCTTGCCGTTGCTCAACGCCGAAACGCTGCTGCTCATCGATGCAAACGAGCGAGCAATCACAAGCAACCACCTCAGGCTGCAAGAGCGCATGCGTGCCGAACAGCACTTTGATGCTGCCCTCGGCGAACTGCGAAAGGGCAACTTGCTTCTCGTCGCGCGGAGTGCTCCCCATAACGGTTGCCCAGCCCACGTTGCAGGCATCAAGGATCGGACCCAGGGAAAGGGCATACTGGGACACCAGCACTTCAGTCGGACCCATCATCATGGCCTGATGGCCGTTGGCAGCGGCGCACACAAGGGCAAAAGCGGCAACAACCGTTTTGCCCGTGCCCACATCTCCTAAAAGCAAATGGTTCATAGGATGCGCCTGAGCCATCTCGCCCAAAATATCGTCGATTGCAGCTACCTGGTCGGCGGTAAGGGAAAAAGGCAAGCAAGCAACAACCTGCCGCCTAACGGAATCGGGAAGAGTCTGGGCGAAGGGGGCATGCTGTGCCGCCCGATTGCGTTCCCGCTCTATCAGCTCGAGCTCCAGGTAGAACAGCTCTTCGTAGCGAAGACGCCGCCGCGCCTGAGTGCAGTCGTCCATAGACTCGGGCTCATGAATGCCACGCAGCGCCTCGAATCGAGAGTACAGGCGGTATTTGCGCCTGAGCGAAACTGGCAAGGGATCATATGCGCCCCTTGCCTGCATAAGCGCATTGGAGATGATGCGGCGCATCATCGTACGCGAGATCTTGCCCGTTGCAGGGTGGATGGGCAGCACCTTGCCCTGTACCGCCTCTCCCCTTTCGTGTTTTTCGATAAGGGGATTTGTCATGCGCTTGAAGCCATACGAGAACTCTATCTTGCCCGAAACGGCCACCGAATCGCCCTTACGAAGCTTTTCGGCAAGCCAAGGCTGGTTGAAGCAGGCTGCTATAACAAGGCCGGTTTCATCAACCAAGGAAACCTCGGTAAGCGTCAGCTTAGGGCGAATGCGTTTCAGCTTCACCTCGTACACTTGAGCCGCCAAAGTGCAATGCGCACCGATTTGAGCGCTTTGCGCCGTTACGACCTTGGACATGTCGACGTAGCGCAACGGGAACGATTGCAGCAGATCACGCACCGAGCTGATGCCCATAGCGTCATGCAGGGCCTGCGCTCGGGCGGAGCTCACGAGCTTGACGCTCGATGCGGGGGCGTCAAGCGCCAGGGTAGCATGAAGGCGGTCGAGGCCTTGGCCCCGAACCGCCTTCGCAGAATCAGATGTTGCGCTCATAGACACGCAGGTTGCACCTATTGCAAAGCGTTATTCAACGGAAAGAACAATTGGGTACAGCGGCTGCTCGCCACGATGGGAATCGATCTCCAAGTCCTCAAACTCTTCCTCGATACGAGACAGAAGAGCCTCGAACTCTTCATCGGAGTAATCTTCGCCAGCAAGGATGGTAAGCGTATCGGCGTCTTCCGCCTCCATAACCTGAAGAACGCGAATGGTCGCATCTTCGATGGAGTCGGAAACAACTTCAAGCTCGCCATCGGCAATGCCGATTACGTCGCCATCGTGAATGGGATTGCCGTGAACGTCCTTCGAATCCTTGATTGCACGGGTGATCTCGCCTGTTTTCACGTCTTCGCATGCTTCGGTCATGGCTTCGACGTTTTCCTCTAGCGAAGCATCCTCGTCAAACGCGAACAACGCGGAGAAAGCTTCGGGAACGCTCTTGGTGGTAACCACAGCGCAGGGCTTATCGGAAACCTGAGCGCACGACTGCGATGCCATGATGATGTTGCTGTTGTTGGGAAGGATGATCACCGAGTCGGCGTTAACGGCGTTTACGGCATCAAGAAGCTCCTTGGTGGAGGGGTTCATGGTCTGCCCGCCCGAAACCACGTAATCTACGCCGAGGCTCTCGAGGATCGCCGCGTTGCCAGAACCGGCGGCAACAGCCACAAAGCCGATAGCCTTGTGGGCGGCAACCTGCTCTGCCTCGAGCTTTTCGGTGCGCTCTTCGCTCTGGAGCTTCATGTTGTGAATGAACACTTCGAAGATCTCGCCGCGCTCCAAGAAGTACGCCAGAACCTTGTCGGGCGTGTTGGAGTGAACATGCACCTTGAACTTCGGCGTGCTGCCTACGCACAGCTCGCAATCGCCCATGGTCTGCAGGAAGTCGAGAGCTTCCTCGGGGTCGAGCGTCTCGGAGTTGACCAGGAACTCGTTGCAGTACTTGTACTTGGAGCCTTCCCAGTCGTTGATCTGCTCGATCTCGACCTTGGGTGCCGCGGTACGGGCGAAGGCGAGCTCGTCGACCATCGCCTCTGCGCGGCCGGTAAGGGAGGCAACGAACGAATCGAAGAAGATGGCGATGCCGAAGCCGCCAGCATCGACCACGCCGTTTTCCTTCAGCACGGGAAGAAGCTCAGGCGTACGCTGAACGGAAGCATATGCCTCGCCCACGATGAACTGCAGGCCCTCGTCAAGCTCCATCTTCTTCTTGCGGGCCTTATGAGCAGCAGCGGCGGTATCGCGCAAAACAGTGAGGATGGTGCCCTCAACCGGCTTGCGAACCGCATTGAACGCAACCTCTACCGCACGAGCAAAAGCATCGTCCACCGCAACCAGATCGAAATCTTCGTGGTCGGCAATGCCCTCGCACAGGCCGCGCATGATCTGCGACGTGATAACGCCCGAGTTGCCGCGTGCGCCCATCAAGGCGCCCGTGGTGATGGCGCGACGACGATCTTCGCCGGAAGCACCGATGGGAAGCTTTGCCAGATTTTCCACCACCATGGCCAAGGTAAGGGACATGTTGGTGCCAGTATCACCATCAGGAACAGGGAAAACGTTCAGACGGTTGATTTCATCTTTACGAGCTTCCAATGCCTTGGCTGCAGCAGCAATAGCATTGACGATGTCGTTAGATGTGTAATTGCTCATAGTAAAGTTGTACTCCTCTAATGACCTATCCACCTGCGCGGCGCGCCTTAGCGAACTTTAATTCCCTGAACGTGAACCTCAACGCCCTTAAGCGGAGTGCGCACGAATTCTTTCAGGGCAAACGTTACCTGCTCGGCAAGGTTAGTGGATACTGCATTGATGTTCACGCCGTGCTCCAAGATAACGTAGAGGCTTACCGTGGTGCCCTCTTCGTCGGAGGAAACAACGATGCCCCTGCGAAGACGAGACTGCGGAAGAATCTTCGCCAGCCCATCGGCAGCGTTCGGGGCCGCCATGCCTACAACGCCATAGCATTCCAAGGCTGCGTGGCCAGCAATATCAGCGATGACATCTTCAGAAACGATAAGGTCTCCTGCGATTTCGTTACCCATTTATCTATCCTTTCATAGACGCTTTGCCACATGAGCGGCGCCCAATGACGAATGACCAGCTAACAAGTATAGCTGATGGAGCTGAGGTTGAAGCTAGGAGAGGCCTTGCGCACCGAACGCACAAAAATCCTTAGTTTGTCGAAGTAACTGCCTATTTTTCCTCTGCAAAAAGCATTTCTGCGGGGGAATCGGCCCTATGCGTGGTATCCTTGCTGCTTGATCGCCAAAGGTCCAAGATTTCTCTTGGCTGAAGTTCGACGCTGTGGTATAGTGTTCGGGCTATTTGGAAATCAGCGGTTTTCAGCCGTATCAAAATACGAAGTAAATGGAGTTGATCAAGAATGTCCAAAGTATGCGATATCTGCGGTAAGGCACCCGTTGCTGGTCGTAGCATCAGCCACTCTCATCGCGTAAGCAACCGCACCTTCCGTCCTAACATCCAGAAGATCACCATCAAGGTTGACGGTAAGGTAAAGCGCGCCAACGTATGCACCAAGTGCATGAAGGCTGGTAAGGTCGAGCGCGCTTAGCGTTCAACCCTGTTACCGAGGGCATTTGCTTCTCAACTTTTTAAGCCACCCATTTGGGTGGCTTTTTCTGGTTATACCTGTTTATAGGATTTTCCGTTTAGGTCTAACCTAAGAGAGAATTGATTCGATAAAGCAAAGTGCCAACCGCACAACCTTGACTATGAGCTAAAGTCAGCAAATTAGCGAGTGCGGCTCAAATAAGGGCAGCTAACCTGGGCCAACATACCTCTGGTAAGCTAGCTGCCAAACAATGCGCCTGAGCAGTTTGGTTCCACGCAGCTCTACTGAGCAGAGCCAAATCAGCCTTCACGCTGCCCCGACCAAACATAACCTAAATGAACCGCCAAAGTCGCGAAACGTCATTGCGCCTCAAGCGAACGTTTAAGCGATCAGCAGATCACTTAAATTTAAACAGTCCCTTGATCTCATTCATGGTGCCGGAAAGCTCGCTTACCACTTCCTTGCCATCGCGGTAGATGCCGGCCATAGTCTTGCCGGCATCCTTGAGGTTGTCCTTCATCTCGTCCGAGAGAATTCCCTTCTCTTCCCCCGAAGAAGAACCGCCCTCTTCGCTCTGCCCTTCTGCGCTGTCGGGTTTAGAGCTTTCAGTGGCGCCCCCTTCGCTTTCGCTGCCCTCGAACTTCTCGATAGCAAGCTGGATAAGATACAGGGAATCATCCACCTTGTCTAAGCGCTTGGCAAAATCAGGTGCCTCGGACTCCAAGCCATCAACAGCAGCACGCACATCGTCAAGGCGTGCATGCAGGGTGTCGATCATCTTGTAAACATCTTCGTTCACAACGGCTCCTAACGATATCGTTGCTTCATTGCGCGCTCGATCTCACGCTTCGAATCGCGCTCAGCCATCGAGGCGCGCTTATCGTATAGCTTTTTACCACGCGCAACGGCCAATTCCACCTTCACGCGGGAGTTGCGATCAAAATAGATCTTGACTGGCACCAATGCCATGCCCTTTTCCTGCGTCTTGCGCTCCAAATCGCGAATCTCGTTGCGATGAAGAAGGAGCTTGCGCTTACGGTCGGGATCGGGGTTGCACAAGTTGCCATGGCTGTACGGGGAGATATGCAGGTTGTTAACCCACACCTCGCCTTTGCGAATAAGGGCAAAGCAATCGGTAAGCTGGCAGTTGTTCTCGCGCAGCGAGCACACCTCTGTGCCCGTGAGCACGATGCCCGCCTCGTAGGTCTGAAGTATTTCATAGTCGTGGAAAGCACGACGGTTTTTTGCGATTACCTTAGTAGTCTCTTTTTTTGGCATTCTTACATTCCTGGAACGAAGGATACGTCTTCATCAAGATTGAGGATAAAACGCTTAAGGAGCAGAACAGTGTCCTCGATATCGGAAAGCTTCACCACTTCAGTAGGCGTGTGCATGTAGCGAAGTGGGATCGACACCAAGCCTGTAGCGCATCCACCGCGCTGGACTTGCATCTCGGAGGCATCGGTCCCCGAGTCGCTTGGCTCAGCCTCGAACTGAACCTTGATCCCCTCGGCTTCTGCTGCCGCAATCAAACGCTCGAAAACGACCGGGTTGATGTTCGGACCGCGAGCAATAACGGGGCCGCCACCACAGGAAACGGAACCGTACTTGTTGGTATCAATGCCTGGATAATCAGTGGCATGCGTCACATCGAGAGCAATGGCAACATCGGGCTGAACCCTGAATGCCGAAGTGGTGGCACCACGTGAGCCGATTTCCTCCTGAACGGTTGCTGCGCAAATATAATCGCCCGGCGCACCTTCAGCGCGCTTAAGCTCTTCCATAACGCGCGTGATAACGTACACGCCCGCCTTGTCGTCGAACGCCCGCGAAACCGCCATGCCCTTACCGTACTTCTCGAACCCAACCCCGTACGTTATAACGTCGCCAACGCGAACCGCCTCGCGCACCCTGCGAGGAGAAAGGCCCAGATCGATGAAAAGTCCGCTGATGGGAGTGACTTTGGTACACTCTTCAGACTCAATCAGATGGATTGGCTTACGGCCGACAACGCCCCTAAGCACGCCATCCTGCGTATGGACGTCAACGCGCAGCCCTGGAAGAATGGCAGCATCAACGCCCCCAACGGGAACCACATGGAGGAAGCCCTGGGAATCGATGGCCTTCACCATAAGCCCCACTTCGTCCATATGCGCAGCGATCATGACGGAAGGCGCCGCACCGCTGCCTTGCAAGCGCGCATGCACCGAACCCATCACATCGGTTTCCACCACATCGGCGCAATCGGCCAATCGCTCACGAACAAGCTGCGCCACCTGGGATTCGGTACCGGTAACGGAGGGTGTTTCGAGCAAACGCTTCAAATACGGTTTGTCGACAAGTTTTGCCATCGTGAACCTACGATCTTCCAAAGATGTCTGAGCATCAAACGAACTGAACAATGAGTTGATTATACCGCGCCGCCGCCGATGACCTCGAAGAGCCCCTTTTCAACGCTATGCAAAATCGGATGCAAGCTTGAAACGCATACGGCGCTCGCGCGGCTTTGCCGAAACCAGAACCACATCAACCGTTTGGCCAAGGCGATAGCGCATGCCCGTCGAAGTGCCCACGAGCATCTGACGCTCCGCATCGTAGGAGAAATACTCTTCCCCAAGATCCTCAACAGAAAGCGAACCCGTTGCCGTGCATTCAAGGCGAACCATAAGCCCAAACGAGGACACGGAGGAAACGATACCCGTAAACGACTGTCCAATGAACTGCTCCAGGTATTCGATGATCTTCGTAAGCTGCGATTGACGCGCCGCCTTTTCGGCTTCGCGCTCCATATGAGACGAGTGCTCCGCCATCCACGAAAGCGAATTGCGCTGAGCTTCGTAGGTTGCACTATGTCCGAAAAAGGCCTCTTTGAGCATTCGATGTACCAAAAGGTCCGGATAACGGCGGATAGGGCTGGTGAAATGGCAGTACGTCTGCAGCGCCAAACCGTAGTGCTCGCTTAACTCGGTACGGTACACCGCGCGCTTCATTGCGCGCAGCAAGAGCGCATTCACGAGCTCTTGCTGGGGCATCCCCTTCACCCGCGCCAACACATCCTGCAAGGTATGCGGTTCTCCAGAGCAGAACAAGCGCTTGTTGACATCGGAGAAAAGGGGCGACTCCTGCAACACTTCGTACAGCGCATGAAGGGCATCGCCGTCGGGAGCATCATGCACGCGGTATACGCAAGGCAAGCCTCTTTCGGTAAGCCACTGGGCAACGAGGCTGTTCGCCAAGATCATGGCTTCCTCGATGAGCTCGGTGGCGGCAGTGCGGCGGCGATACACGATTTCCTGAGGACGGCCTTCCCCATCGAGCCTTGCCTTCGCCTCTACCCTGTCGAAATCCATGCACCCGTCTTTCTTCCTACGGGCAAAAAGCGACTTTGCAAGCTTGTCCAACTGGGGAATGCGATCGGAAAGCAGGGAAATCGCCTCATCGGAAAGAGGAAGGGAACCATGCGGTGTCTCGCACCCTGTAAGCGCCGCCTTGGTTTCCGCAAGAGGCAGCGCTCTGTTCGCAGCGGAAAGAATCGCTTGGGCCTGCTCATAGGATAAACGAGCTTTGGAGCGGATAACCGAGGGAAACACCTCGTACGAGGAAACGGAACCGCTTGGGGTAATCTCCGCTTTGACAGATATCGTGCAACGATCCTCTTCGGGAACCAGGGAGCACAGCCCATTGCTCAAACGCTCGGGAAGCATAGGAAGAACCCGATCCACCAGGTATACCGAGGTCGCCCGGCGGCGCGCGTCCATGTCGAGTGAAGAGTTGAAGGGAACGAAACGCGAGACATCTGCGATATGCACGCCAAGGACCACGTTGCTGCCTTTGCGTTCCAAAGAGACCGCATCGTCGAAATCTCGCGCATCAACGGGGTCGATGGTGAAGATGAACTCATCGCGCAGGTCGCGATAGCCCTGAACCGTCGCCAGCACAGCATCAAGCGAGCAGCGCTCGGCCTCCTCCAAGGCGGCGGGCAAAAACTCCGTTTCGAATTGATGCTCCGCGATAATCAAGTCGATGGCGATGTCCGAGTCGGATTCCGACCCTAGAACACGAACCACCGTGCCGGTTGCGGCAGAGTTGCGCGTGGGAAACTCAACGATGCGCACCTCAACCAAATCGCCGTCGTTTACCTGCGGCGCATCGCTTCGCAACGTGAAGATATCGCATGGCACCGAAGGGTCTTCGGGCACCACCACGCCGAAAGGCTCGGCAACCTCATATCGGCCGATCAGGGTATCGCGCGCACGCATGATGACCCTGGCAACACGAGCGGAAGGCTTTCGCGCCGCATCGGCATAATGCCTATCGGGCGATTGCCCCGAAAGACGAGACACCTCAACCAAGTCGCCCGGGAAAGCGCCGTTTACTTTCGAAGCGGGAATGAAGAACTCCCCTTCTGCGGTTTTGACGAAGCCGAATCCTTGCGCATTGAGCTCAAGGATTCCCTGGGGCTTCGCCTTAGGGCGCCTGCGTGCCTTAGAACTGCGTCGTGCCATAGCTTCCTTTTACGAGATTTGCGAACGGGCAGAGTCGAATGCAACCGTTTCCTGCGTTGCCGCATGCGAGGTTTCCACATTTGGGGAAATCCCATTGCCGTCGATCTGACGACCGCTGGGAGTTAGATAGTACGCTGCGGTGTAACGAATCGCGCCACCGAAGGAAAGCGGCTGCATGGCTTGAATAGACCCCTTGCCCTGAGTCTTCTCTCCCACGATTTCCGCGCGGCCCGACTCCTGCAGCGCAGCAGCTAGAACCTCGGCGCAACCCGCCGTACGACCGTTGGTGATTACCACCAACGGAGCGCTGGTGATGCTGTTACCGTCGGCGCTACGAGAGCTTGTACCGCTGACAGTCTCGATCTGGGCAACCACGCCGCTCTGAATGAACAAAGAAGCGATATCAACAGCCTGGGTGAGGTAGCCGCCCGGCACATCGCGAAGGTCGAGCACAAAGGCTTGAGCACCTTGCGCAGCGGAATCGTTGATGGCGTTCGACACCATCGAAGCGCTATCGGAGGTGATCTGCTTCAGATCGATAGCGCACACCTTATCATGCACTTCCCACGTGACATTGTCTTGGGAGCTAGAGGAAAACGTGAGCGTAGTGGCCAGCGTAGTGCCGCTTTCGCCCTGCTTCTGCGAGGGACGACTCCACGTAACGTAAACGCTCTCCCCCTCCGAACGGGAAAGAGCATCAAGAACCTCGGGGATGCTCCACGAGGGCTTCGATACGCCATCGATGGTTTGGACGTAATCGCCGGTTTCGATGCCCGCAGCAGCAGCAGAGGAATCCTCGAAAACGTCGGCGGCGAAGCACTTGCCATCGCTTTCCCCGAAAAGCACGCCGATGCCCGCCTCGGGGTTCTTGGTGCTCGCGAGATACGCACGATAACTCGTCTCGTCGTAGTACTTGAGGAAGCTGTCGCCAGTAGCCTCGGCATACGAGGTAAGAACCTTGGTGGTAACCTGGCCAAGGTCGTAATCGTCCATGCTGCTCTTCTTCAACGTGCCTTCCATTTCCGCCACGCGAGCAGAAAGGGAATCGTACGTATCGCCCGAAACAGTAAGCCCGGGGTTAACCTCGGTATCGACATCGAGCGACGAAAAGCCCATGGCGTTGAGCAGGTCGGTATTCCCGCGAACCATAAAGCCCGCGCAAAAAACCAAGCATATGAAAATGCAAGCACCGAGAAGCTTCACGATGCTTGCATTTCGTTTGTTCGAAGATTCCACCTTGGTGGTTTTCTTGAAATCGTTCACTAACGTGCCTTCGATTCCTTGAACATATCAGCCTTTCATTAGACCTTCAGGTAACGGCCCATAGCGAACAGGGAGCCCAAAAGGCCGATGACCAAACCGGCAACCAGCATTGCCAGGTAAATAAGCAGGAACATACCCAAGTCTACGCCAATCGGCAACCAAGGCAGCGCAACCGCCATCTGCGGAAGCACCACGTTGCGGGCAATCTCCAAAACAAGGATTGCGAGCAGAGCGCCGATAAGGGCGTGCAACGCACCTTCAGCCAAGAAGGGCCCGCGGATAAAGCCGTTCGAGGCGCCTACCAAACGCATGATGGCGATTTCCTTGCGGCGGGCAAGAATAGCCAAGCGAATGGTGTTGTTGATGAAGATGAACGCGATGAAGATCAGCAGCGCAATAAGGGCAATGCCTGCAGTGCGGATGGCGTTGGTGAGCGAGAAGAGCTTGTCAACCGTCTTCTGGCCATACTGCAGCGAATCGGAAGGATCGTCGGCATTGTCGCAAATGTCAACGAAATCCTGGTTTGCCAAAATCTGCGAAGCGATGTTCGAAACGCTTTGAGCATCATCAAGCTGAACGTCGATAGAGGCAGGAAGAGGATTCTCGCCATCAAGCTGATCGACGATTTCAGGGTTGGAGGTAGACTTGCGGAAGTTATCAAGCGCCTGATCCTTCGTGGTGAAGGAAACGCTTTCCACGCCTTCATAGCCCTGAACTGCCTTCATCACCTTTTCGATGTCGGCATCGCTTGCATCATCCTTCACGTAAGCCGTGATGGAAACCTGGTTCTCAACCGAAGCCACAACGTTGTTAACAACCGCGCCTGCGATGCAGAAGATGCCGATGATCAACAGCGAAAGGAAAATCGTGATGATAGAGCCAAGCGTAGTGGAAAGGTTGCGCGTAAAGCCCGTAAGCGATTCGCGGAAGAAATAGAAGATACTAGACATCGAAACCGTACACTCCCCTGTCCTGGTCGCGCGTCAGAACGCCCTTGTCGAGCGCGATAACACGACGACGCATGTTGTCGACCATTTCACGGTCGTGCGTTGCAACAAGAACCGTAGTGCCCGTGCGATTGATTCGCTCGAGCAGGTCCATGATGCCGCGCGAGTTCTGCGGGTCGAGGTTGCCGGTAGGTTCGTCGCAAATAAGCAGCGGCGGGCGGTTCACGATTGCACGAGCGATGGAAACGCGCTGCTGCTCGCCGCCGGAAAGCTGGTCAGGACGCTTGTTCATCTTGTCCTGCAAGCCGACAAGGCGCAGAACCTCGGGAACCTGGGTGCGGATAACGTGACGCGACTTCCCGATTACCTCAAGCGCAAACGCAACGTTCTCGAAAACGGTCTTGTTCGGCAAAAGCTTGAAGTCCTGGAACACGCAGCCGATGTTTCGACGCAGGTAAGGGACGCGCCAGTTGCGCATCTGGGTCAGGTCTTCATCGGCAATGTAGATATGACCCTTGGTGGGCTTGATCTGGCGAATAAGCAAGTTGATGAAAGTCGACTTGCCGGAGCCGGAATGACCTACCAAGAACACGAATTCGCCGGGGAAAATATGCAGCGAGATATCGTTCAGCGCAGGATTGTTGGGCTGCGCTTCGTAAATCTTGGTTACGTGATCGAGCGTGATAACCGGATTGCCCGTGTATTGAGGAGCGGACTCCTCAAGATTTACCACAGGAAGCGATTGCGAAAGCTGAGACGCCACCTGATTAACTGGGGGCTGCTGTTGGGCATGCTTGCCCATAGGAGCCCCGCTCTGTTCATTCGTCACAGTGTGCTCCATTCATAGGGTGTAATTCTGAGACTGCAGTTGAGTATATCAGGCATGCTTTCGGGCACGGACCTTTTCCACAGCTTGCACAAGCGCGTCTGCATCCAGGCCAAAGTAGGTAAGAAGCTCGTTGAACTCACCGGATTTGCCGAAGCGATCGCGCACGCCAACCAGCTCGATGGGGCACGGGAACTCTTCAGCGGCAAGCTCGGAAACGGCGGAGCCAAGGCCGCCGTAGATAGAGTGCTCTTCAGCGACAACAGCGCAGCCCGTCTTCTTAAGGGAGGCAAGGATGGTCTCGGCATCGAGCGGCTTTACGCAGAATGCGTCGATGACCTCGGCGGAAATACCCTTCTCGGCAAGTGCATCGGCAGCCTTCATGGCCTCGGCGATCTCGACGCCGCAGGCGATAAGGGTTACATCGGTGCCTTCACGGAGCACGTATGCGCGGCCCACTTCAAGCTCGACATCGGGAGCGTACACCGCGGGAACCGCAGCACGGCCCATGCGGATGTACACCGGACCAGGCGTTTCAGCGGCAAGACGGATGGCCGCGCAGCATGCCGCGTAATCGGCAGGCACAAGAACGCGCATGTTGGGCAAGCCGCGCATAAGGGAAATATCCTCGAGCATCTGATGCGATCCGCCGTCAGGGCCAACGGAAATGCCGGCGTGGGTGGGCGCAACCTTCACGTTCAGGTTGGAGTAGCACACGGTGTTGCGAATCTGGTCGTAAGCGCGGCCCGTGCCGAACACAGCGAATGAACCCGTGTAGGCGATGTTGCCCGTAAGGGAAAGGCCGGCGGCAACGTCGATCATGTTCTGCTCGGCAATGCCCACATTGAAGAGGCGCTTTGCGTTTTCAGGAGCAGCCTGGGCGAACTTCTTGGTAGTGGTAGAGCCCGTAAGGTCGGCATCGACGGCGACGATCTTCTTGCCGCTTGCGGCAAGCTCGGCGAGCGTTACGCCGTAGGCAGCACGCGTTCCCTTCTTTTCCTTTGCCTGTTCGGGGGTAGCAAGTTTTACCACGTTACTTCACTCCATTCAGCTCAGCGCGGGCTGCAGCAAGCTCGGCGAGCGCAGCTTCGGTCTCTTCGTCGTTGGGGGCTTTGCCGTGCCAACCGGCCTGGTCTTCCATGAAGGAAACGCCCTTGCCCTTTACCGTATGGGCGATAACCAACTTGGGCTTGGGGGTCTCGGAAGCCTTCAAGGCGGAGAAGAGCTCGATCAGGGCGTCCATGTCGTGGCCGTTCACCTCGTGCACTTCCCAGCCGAAAGCCGCGAACTTGCCAGCGAGGGTGCCGCTCGCGCACACATCCTCAACATGGCCGTCGATCTGCAGGCCGTTCAGGTCGACGATAGCGATGAGGTTGCCCAGGTTCTGATGGGCTGCAAACGTTGCGGCCTCCCAAACCTGGCCTTCTTCCGTTTCGCCGTCGCCCATAACCGTGAACACGCGGTTGGGTGCATCGTCAAGCTTGAACCCAGCTGCCATACCGGCGGCAATCGAGAGGCCCTGGCCCAACGAGCCGGTAGAAACCTCGATGCCAGGAAGCAGGTTTGAATCGGGGTGGCCCTGCAAACGGGTGCCCAGCTTGCGGAGCGTTTTCAGCTCCTCAACGGGAAAGTAGCCAGCCTCGGCAAGCGTTGCGTAGATTGCCGGCGCCGCATGGCCCTTGGCAAGGATGAAGCGATCGCGCGCGTCATCTTCGGGGTTCTCGGGGTTGTGGTTCAGCACACCGCCGAAATACAGCGCTGAAAGAATATCGGTGCAGGAAAGAGATCCGCCCGGATGACCGCTGCCCGCTTCGTGCAGCATCTCAATGATGTCCGTGCGAATGGCACAGGCCTTTTCCTTAGCTGCCAGAGAATTCATGGCTTCCTTTCGATCGATTACTTGGCTTTACATTACAACGAAGCTTTCCAACGATGGTATCCGACGACGAACTCGTCGATATCGCCATCGAGCGCAGCTTCGACATTGCCGCTTTCGATATTACTACGGGTATCCTTGATCAGTCGATACGGATACAGGACATAGTTTCGTATCTGGCTGCCGAACGAATTGTCCATCTTCTCGCCCTTCAGCTCAGCAAGCTCGGCTTCGCGCTTCTTTTCCTCAAGCTCGTACAAACGTCCGCGCAGGACCCTGAACGCCGCTTCCTTGTTCTGGAGCTGGGATTTCTCGTTCTGACACGTAACCACGATGCCCGTGGGAATATGGGTAAGGCGCACGGCGGAGTCGGTGGTGTTCACGCACTGGCCGCCCGGGCCGCTTGCACGGTACACGTCTACGCGCACATCGTTCGGGTCGATCTCGATGGAGATATCGTTGTCGGGCAGAACGGGAACGACCTCGACAGCGGCAAAGGTGGTGTGCCTGCGCTTCTTGTCGTCAGTGGGAGAAATGCGCACCAAGCGGTGAACACCCGACTCGCTGCGGAGCATGCCGTAGGCGTTGCGCCCCTCGATCTGGATGCTGGCGCGGTCGAGGCCGATGCCCTCGCCGGGCACCAAATCGAGCACCTTCACCTTCCAACCCTTGGAATCGGCATAGCGCGAGTACATGCGGTACAGCATTTCAGTCCAGTCCTGGGCCTCGAGGCCGCCGCTGCCGGGATGGATGGAGAGAATGGCATCGGACGAGTCGAAACGGCCGTTGAACCACGACTCAACCTCGAAATCGTCGAGCATCTTTGCCAGACGCTGCAGATCGGCATCGATCTCCTCGCCAAACTCAGGGTCTTCCTCGGCAAGCTCCGTTGCCGTTTTCACATCTTCGAGCAATGAGCAGGCAGTCTCGTAGCGCTCGATGACATCACGGATGTCGGAGGCCTGCTTGCTCACCTGCTGGGCATGCTCGGAATCGTTCCAGAAATCAGGGCTGGCTATCTGGCTGTCGAGGTTTGCCAACTCAGCGGTTTTTTCGTCGATATGCAGGTAAGCACGCGCTTCGGCGGTGCGCTTCTCTGCTTCTTCAAGGGTCATCATCAAAGATTCCTCTCGGTATCAATCCTTCACCGAACACCACGATGCCCCCGCGATGAGGCAGGGGCATCACCTGCGGCAAGATGCCGCAAGGGGAAAGCTTGCGCTATCCCCTATCGGTTCAGCGATTGGCGCCGTGGCACTTCTTGAACTTTTTGCCAGAGCCGCACGGGCAAGGGTCGTTGCGGCCTACGTTGGCGTACGGGTCGTCCTTGTCCTTTTCGTAGGTATGGGGCTTGTGCTCTTCAGACGCCGGAGTAGGAGCCTTGGGGGTCGGGCCGCCTTGGGGGCCGCGGCGAACGCCGGATGCCTCGTTAAGCGTCTGCTCGGGGTTCGAGTAGGACACTTTGCCGTCAAGCGGGCTCTTCTCTTCCTGGGGAGCAGCCTGCACCACGATCGGGGCGCGAAGCAGGAAACGCAGATAGTCCTCGTAGATGGAAGAGGTAAGCGCTGCAAACGCACGATGGGCCTCATCGCGATACTCCGTAAGAGGATCGCGCTGGCCGTAGGCGCGCAAGCCGATGGAAGCCTTCAAGTAGTCCATCTCCTGCAGGTGAGCCATCCAGCGGGTATCGATGAAGCGGAGCATGACCTGCGACTCGATATCGGCAAACGGTGCGCCGATCTCCTTCGCCTTCGCATCGAAAAGACCCTGGAAGAACTCGACCAGACCGTCGATGAGCGCGTTGACGTCATCGTCGTGATCGATGGAATCCACCGTGAAATCCTCGATGCCGGTCATCTGGATTACCCACTTGTTCAGGGAATCAAGATCCCAGTCATCGCTTGCCTGCTTGGCGGGGCACCATTCCAAAACATGAGACTCGACGATGTCCTCGATGATCTCGGGCATGCGATCGGTAAGGTCCTTGCCATCCAAAATCGCGTTGCGCTCCGCGTAAACCGCCTTGCGCTGGAGGTTCATCACGTCGTCGTACTCAAGAACATGCTTACGTGCAGCGAAGTTGGAAGCCTCAACCTGGCGCTGAGCCGTCTCGATGGCTTTCGAGACCATCGATGCCTTGATGGGCATGTCGTCGGGCATATCGGTCTTTTCCATCATGCGGCCGATGGAGTCCATGCGGGAACCGCCGAACAGGCGCATAAGGTCGTCTTCCAGGGAAAGGTAGAACTGGGTATCGCCCGGATCGCCCTGACGGCCGGCACGGCCACGCAGCTGGTTGTCGATACGACGCGATTCATGGCGCTCGGTGCCGATAACGCACAAGCCGCCTGCCGCGCGCACCTCTTCGGACTCGCGCTTGGTGATAGCCTCCGCCTCAGCCTTAGCTTGCTTTACCTGAGCGGGTGTGGGCTCTTCGCCTTCCCCAAGGCGCTCAGTCAACATTGCCTGGGCCATCGCCTCTGGGTTGCCGCCCAGCAAGATGTCGGTACCACGACCTGCCATGTTCGTTGCGATGGTGACGGCACCGGTGCGGCCGGCCTGCGCAACGATTGCAGCTTCGCGCTCATGGTTCTTGGCGTTCAAGACCTCATGCTTGATGCCGCGCTTCGAAAGCAGGCGGCTCAGACGCTCAGAGCTTTCGATGGAAACCGTACCGACCAGGCACGGCTGACCGTTAGCGTGACGCTCGGCAATATCGTCGGCAACGGCATTGAACTTAGCATCCACCGTACGGTAGATAAGGTCGTCCTCATCGATGCGCTGAACGGTCCTGTTAGGCGGGATGGCCATTACCGGCAAGTTGTAGATCTGGCGGAACTCGGAATCTTCCGTCATAGCGGTACCGGTCATACCGGAGAGCTTGTCGTACAAGCGGAAGTAGTTCTGCAGCGTGATGGTAGCCAGGGTCTGGTTTTCCTGGCGGACAAGCACGTGTTCCTTGGCTTCGAGCGCCTGATGCAGGCCCTCGGAGTAGCGGCGGCCCTCCATGATACGGCCGGTGAACTCGTCGACGATCTTAACCTCGCCGTTCACCACAACGTAGTCGACGTCGCGATGGAACAGGAACTGTGCCTTCAAGGCCTGCTGCAAATGGTTAGGCAGCTGGCCGGTTGGGTCGCTGAAGATGTCGTCGATTCCCAGCTGGAACTCAACCTTCTCCAGGCCGGCTTCCGTGGTGTAGATGGTCTTCTTCGCTTCGTCCATCTCGAAATCGACGTCACGCTTGAGCGAGGGCATTACCGCGGCAAAGCGCTTGTACGTGTCGGCCGCCTGCGAACCTGCGCCGGAAATGATAAGCGGGGTTCGTGCCTCATCGATGAGGATGGAGTCGACCTCGTCGACGATGGCGAACGCATGACCGCGCTGAACACGCCTTGAGGCGCGCGCAACCATGTTGTCGCGCAAATAATCGAAGCCGAACTCGGAGTTCGTGCCGTACGTAACGTCGGCCTGGTAAGCAGGAATCTTCTTATCGGGACCCATGCCGTTTTGGATCAGGCCAACTTCCATGCCCATAAAACGGTAGATCTGGCCCATCCACTGGGAGTCACGTGCGGCCAGGTAATCGTTCACGGTTACGATATGGACGTTGTTGCCCGGCAACGCGTTCAAATAGCCGGCCAACGTGGAAACGAGCGTTTTACCTTCGCCCGTTCGCATCTCGGCGATCTTGCCGTCGTGCAAGGCCATGGCGCCGATAAGCTGCACATCGAAGTGGCGAAGGCCGATGGTGCGCACGCTGGCTTCGCGAACGGCCGCGAATGCCTCAGGCAGCAGATCGTCAAGGTCCTCACCGTTTTCCAGGCGCTCTCGGAACTCGACGGTAAGATGCGCAAGCTCTTCATCGGAGCGCGCCTGCATGGCAGGTTCCAGCGCATTGACCTCAGCAACCCTGCGCTGATAATTCTTAAGGGGCTTGTTTTCGCCCACACTGAGAAGCTTAGAAAAGAAACCCATGATCTCTCTTTCTTTCGTTTAACTGCTTCACTCTATCACAGGCGCAGCGGGCTTTCGTTGCGCAGCAGCGACGCCAAAAAGGGAAACCACGCCATTTCCGCTTAACGGTTTGTTAAACGTTACCCAAAAGCAGCAGGATTTTCGCAAAGCACCTCGAGCGCATCGCCCGAGGAGGACACCTCTTCGAGGATTTCCTCGTACAGCTCTTCCAAACGGCCCGACCCGTCTACCCCGAACCGATCGATCATGGCTCGCCTGCAGCTGACAAACGCCGAAATCGCGCCAGAGAACTGCCCCAAAAGCTGCTGCGCTTTCATATATTGGTACACCACATCTTCACGTGTTTGGTCGATGCTAAAAGCAAATTCGGCATAATGCTGGGCAAGGCGGAGCTCGTTTCCCCTTATCAGAACGCGAACGCCGTCCACCAGCGCATCGAGCACGCGGTTTTGGTAGGTAATGCGATACGTTTCAATCTGATCGTTCTGCACACCGGGGAGCAAAGTACCGCAGTAGAGCCGCTCGATTTCGCGAAGCGCCCTTTTGCACGTTTCCAAGTCGACGCAGCCGTGGAGCAGAAGGCATTGGTCGGCCACCTCGATCACATCGCTTTCGAAGTTCAGGCCAGCAAACGAAACGGTGTCGCGCGATCGCTTTGAGCCGAAAGGTTCTTCACCGGGAGGCGTGAGGATGCGCCTGACGTAGCTCCAAAGGTTGTAGAAGCTTGAGCGAACGCAAGCAGGATTCGATTCGGGCCACACGATGCGCTCTATCCATGTGCGCGGAAGCTCTTTGCCGTTGTTGACCAGCAGCAACGCGATAACAAGCTTGGCTTTGCGCCTCAGCTCCCCCTTTGTGATGACGCTAACCCCATCGCGCGTGATTTCGCAGCGCCCGAACAGATCGATGCGAACCGGAGAAGCCTTGCCCCGCCGCACGGCAGAGGGCACTAAAGCGGCAGCATCATCCAACGCTTCCACCTGACCGTCCAACTCTTCGGCAAGCGGGACATCAACGTGCTTTCGCGCATAGCGCAACCGCAGATCGGTGTTCTCGAGGCCCAGTGTGAGGAGCGAACGGTTCCCCAAGCTCAGGCACAGCTCGGCACACGCCAAAACGAAAGAGTCCTCATCCTCATAACGGGTGAAAGGCGCAATGGATGCAAACTGTGCGCACATAAGCTCGTGCCTGCCCATGTTGCTAAGCTCGAACGCGCAAAATGAAGAGGAGGTGCGCCGAACGCCTGCGTAGGGAAAGAGCGATTCAACCAGCGCGATGTCGGGCTTGCTTTCCTTGCCGAAGAAATCAAGCAGCAACGACAGCTCGCCGCTGCCCGCAAATAAAGCCAGGTAGGCAAGCGCCTCTTCAGAAGACAAAGGGGCATGGCGCACAAACGCCTGGAGGAAACGCTCGGTTCCATTAGCCTTATCGAGCGCAACAGGTGGCATGATGCGTTTGGGAAGCTGATTCTGACTTTCAGGAACAAGACCGAACTGCGTCGAGCGGGCATATTGGTCGGGAAGCTCGTCATGCGACAGGGCCATCTCACGCGCATCGAGGACCACAACCGGCAGCTCCACGTCGGAAGCCAACGTTGAGTCTTCGGTGGTTACCATCACCTCGCATTGCTTTGTGTGAAGCTTGCCCATGAGCGTAACTAAGTTTGTGCGCCGTTTGCCTTTAAGCTTCGAGGTGCCATCGAACACCACGAGCTTTTCAGGGGCCGCCTCGCACTCATCGACGGCTTTATCGAAGCTGCCTGAGTCGAGGTTCAGCAGAAACTCGGGCTCAGACGCGTGAACCCACGTAACGTCGCTTGGAGGAAATGCCATACGGGCATATTGGTTGGCCAGCACGGTTTTACCGTACAAGGGCGGTGCGCAGATCACGCGAACCGCTTCCCTATCGGAAAGCAGACTGACCAAAAGGCGCTTTCGGTCGAGCAGGGCATCCCCTGTTCCCGAAGCGCCAGACGGAGACAAACGAAGCTCCCTGTTGTTACTCCCCTGCATTGGACACCCCTCCCAAAAGTGTTGAACAGCAGCAGGGAGCGATTATAGGGACTGCGGTGCGTTTTACCAGATAGAAACAGATAATTAGGTAGATATCGACCATAAACGGAAGGCGAGTGAACAGGCGACATCAAAAATCGGCACATGATCTAGCGCCGCCCCCCATTGGAATGCGATTTCACGCTTAACGGCGCGCGCCTCTTCGCCTTTATCCTTCAAGCTGCAGACGCAGTGTCGCGGAAGAGCAGTCAAAAAGGCAGAGGGCGAAGCAACGCTGCGCCTTCGAAAGCGAGCTCTTGCAACGCATAGAGCGCACCAATCCCCCTTTATATTTGGTAGTATTGAAAAGCTATAAGTTCATTCGCGTTTTCTTTGCAAGGACAAGCTGCAAGGGGAACCATTAAGCAGGAGGAACACATGCCAACAACCTCTCCCGACCAGAAGGTCATCGTTCTTGATTTCGGTGCCCAGTACGGTCAGCTTATCGCCCGCCGCGTGCGCGATTTGGGCGTTTACTCCGAGATCGTGCCTTGCGATGAAGAAGCAGCGAAGATTGCGGCGCTGAAGCCCAGCGCCATCATCCTTTCCGGCGGCCCCGCCAGCGTTTACGCTGATGACGCTCCGAAGATCGACCCCGGCGTGCTTGAGCTGGGCGTGCCGATTCTGGGCTTCTGCTACGGCCATCAGACCATCGCCGTCGAGCTGGGCGGCACCGTTGGCCACACGGAAAAGGGCGAGTACGGTGCAGCTGCCCTGCACGTTGCGGGCGGCGCGCTGTTCGAAGGCACTCCGGCCAATCAGACGGTTTGGATGAGCCACCGCGATGCCGTAACCGAGGTACCCGCCGGGTTCACCGTTACCGCATCTACCGACATCTGCCCTGTTGCAGCTATGGAATGCGTTGAGCGCAAGATCTATACCACGCAGTTCCACCCCGAGGTAAAGCATTCCGAGTTCGGCAACAAGATGCTTTCCAACTTCCTGTTCAACGTGTGCGGCCTTAAGGCCGATTGGACCATGGACTCCATCATCGAGGACTCCGTTGCCACCATCCGCGAAAAGGTTGGCAGCAAGCGCGTTATCCTGGGCCTTTCCGGCGGCGTTGATTCCTCCGTTGTTGCCGCACTGTGCGCAAAGGCCATCGGCAAGCAGCTCGTGTGCGTGTTCGTTAACCACGGCATGCTGCGCAAGAATGAGCCCGAAGAGGTTGAAGAGGTATTCACCAAGCAGTTCGACGTTCAGTTCATCCACGTTCATGCTGAAGAGCGTTACGCAAAGCTGCTTGACGGTGTAACCGACCCCGAGCAGAAGCGCAAGATCATCGGCACTCAGTTCTGGGAAGAGTTCTTCGCTGTTGCCCAGGATATTGCCGAAGACGGCGAGCCGGTGCAGTTCATGGCTCAGGGCACCATTTACCCTGACATCATCGAAAGCGGCGCACGCAAGACAGGCGGCAAGGCTTCCACCATCAAGAGCCACCACAACCTGATCCCCTTCCCCGAAGGAGTTCACTTCGACCTCATCGAGCCGCTTGACCACTTCTTCAAGGACGAGGTTCGCGCGCTCGGCACGGCACTGGGTTTGCCCGACCACATTGTTCATCGCCAGCCCTTCCCCGGCCCTGGCCTGGCAATTCGCATCATCGGCGCAGTAAGCCCCGAGAAACTGGAGATCCTGAAGAACGCCGACGCCATTGTGCGCGAAGAACTGGATGCTTACAACGAGCGTCTGTACCAGGAAACCGGCGAGCGCAACAGCGAGCACAGCTGCTGGCAATACTTCGCGGTTCTGCCCGACATCAAGAGCGTAGGCGTTATGGGCGACGAGCGCACTTATCAGCGCCCCATCATTTTGCGTGCAGTCGAGAGCAGCGATGCCATGACGGCCGACTGGGCAAAGCTGCCCTACGAAGTGCTGGCGAAGATCTCGAGCCGCATCGTAGCCGAGGTACCCGGTGCCAACCGCGTGTGCTACGACATCACGTCCAAGCCCCCGGCCACGATCGAGTGGGAATAAAAGCTGATACAATATCGTATCAATATGTGACCTACAACGCCCCTTGAGAATAACCTGCTCAAGGGGTGTTTTTGTATTCAGATTACGCAAGTCCGAATACAAAATCGTACCAGCGTGACCTATGATAACTAGGTCATATTGAAGTTGTTTCGCAAGCGGCTAGCAGGTGGGATTATCCGTATCCACCTGCAATTTTTGCGGAATCGGAAAAACCCACTAAGAGTAACGGTTGATACGGGTTCGTATCATTACCTGCGGTAAAACGCCATTTGATACGATGCAGACCCGCTAACCACCTGCAACTACCAAACTAATACGATATTGTATCAAGATTTCCAAAGAAAAGCTTTCCAGTTTGGGTCACAAACGGGTCACGGCATAAAAAAGGCCTCTGACGAGGCCGTTTGCGGTTCAATTTAGGGAGTCTAGGCCTTGAAGGAGTCCTTCCAGGCAACATATTCGTCTCTCGTCAGCTCGCCGTCCTTCAGGTCCCTGTTGTTCCTATACCAGTGGCGAAGCGCCTTTGCCAGCGCTTCCTGGTCCTCGTTATCCAAGTCTTCCGGAAGAGCCAAGACGACAGTGCCCCCAACTTTGATTGGCTCGAGGCAAAATGCTTCCTCCAGCTCGAAAAGCATATGTATCGCATCGTTCGCGTCGCTTCCCCAGTCGGATTTGAGAGAGGAGGGGTTCACTTCGAGGCAGCGGGCGATCTCGGCGATCATAAGGTCCTTCGGGGTGCGCTCCCCGTACTCGTACTTGCGAAGGGACACGGCAGATATTCCGAGCATCTCGGCGAGCTGGTCTGCAGTGTAGCCGCGCTCCTTCCTGATACGCTGAATCTTCTCTCCGACCTTCATCAGCCCTCCTGACCTGTAATACCAAATATGGTTTTCGGCGAATCCCGACGCTCTTTTCTTTGATACGTAATTGTATCAGCTATTGTGTCTGTAGCACTGATACGTTTCTGTATCAATAGAAAGGACACAGCGATGGACGGAAGACTCATCACGGCCAAAGAGGTGGCCGAAGACCTGGCATGCAGCATGCAGCATGCCTACAAGATCGTCAGGAAGCTCAACGAGGAGCTGGACGAGATGGGCTGCATAACGATGCGGGGAAAGACCAATCGAAGCTACTACGAAGAGAGGCTCTTCGGACGGAGCGACGAGATCGACCTGAGCGAGCTGGAAAGCAAGGCCGAAAATGAGCGTTAGGAAGGACGAGAAGCGGGGTACGTGGCTGGTCAAGCTCCACTACACCAACCACGACGGCGAGACAATCGACTCAACGAAGCGAGGCTTCAAGACCAAGACCGATGCCTTGGCGTGGGAGAGGGACTTTCTGGCCAACGAGGCCAGGTCGACGAGCATGACCTTCGAACAGTTCGTCAAGGTCTACGCCGAGGATGTACGCCCCAGGCTGAGGGAGACTACCTGGCGCAGCAAGGAATACATAATCAACGAAAAGCTCATCCCGTTCTTCGGCAAGATGAGGGTCGTCGATATCACCTCTCGGGAGGTCATGGACTGGCAGAACACCCTCCTCAAAGCAAAGGACAAGAACGGCAAGAAGTACTCCGAGACCTACATCAGGACCGTGGAGAACCAGCTCTCCGCCATTCTCAACCATGCCGTGAAGCATTACGGACTCCCCTCGAACCCACTCCAGAAAGCCGGGAGAGTCGGAGAGAAACAGGGCAACGAGATGAAGTTCTGGACGACGGAGGAGTACCTGAAGTTCTCCGAGCAGGTCGTCGACCGACCTGAGATGTTCTACGCATACGAGATCCTCTATTGGTGCGGGTTGAGGGAAGGCGAGCTGCTCGCCCTGACCGCCAAAGACATCGACACCAAAAACAGGACCATCAGCGTGACGAAGTCCTACAGCCGCCTAAACGGCAGGGACATCATCGGCAAGCCGAAGACGAAGAAGTCGGAAAGGGTCATCGCCCTCCCGAGATTCCTCGCACAGGAGCTTCAGGAATACATGGAGATGGAGCGGGAGCCGAACGAAAACGAGCGCCTCTTCCCTTTCACCAAGTACGCCCTCAACAATACCTTGAAGACCGCCGCAAAGCTTGCAGGGGTCAAGGAGATCAGGGTTCACGACCTGAGGCACAGCCACGTGTCGCTCCTAATCAACCTTGGCTTCACCGCCGTGGCAATCGCCGACAGAATGGGCCACGAGAGCGTTCATATCACCTACCGCTACGCCCACCTATTCCCAAATCAACAGAGGAACATGGCGGACGTCCTCGACGCCCTCATGAACGCAAGAGGAGAAGGCCATGAGCGTTAAGAGCCTGGACAGAGAAGGCCGGTGGAGAGACACCACAGTCGGCTTCCGCGTCTCGGAAGAAGAAAACGAGAGGATAAACCAGCTCGCCGCGCTCAGCGGAATGACCAAGCAGGCCTTCATCATCAACCGCTTGGAGGGAAACGAGATCACCGTCCTCGCCACGATAAGGGTCCAGAAGGCCCTGGCAATACAAGCGAAAAGGGTCGCCGACGAGCTCTCCAGGATCTCTGCCGGGAAAAGGGTCAACGAAAGGCTGGTCGACGTCTCGGAGGCGATTCTCGACGTCCTCACGCAGATGAACGAGCAGGGAATGGTCATCGACAAGCACTCCGAAGGGACGACGCTCGAAGAGATGGAGACCTCGGAACTCAGCGAGACCATGGCTCCCGACATGAGGCAAATCCCGCTCACTCCGAAGGAGGTGGAGCCGATAGCAGATGCGGGCGCGAGGAAGCCCAAGAGACACAGGGAGTCCACGAAGGGAATGTTCAAAAAGGAACGGCGATGATCGCACGGAAGCTGACGGGGAACGCTGCCGTTGACGCCATCGCGACCATGGCCGTAACGGGAAACGTCATACCCGCAACCTGGTACAAGACAATAACGACGTCATCGGGCAAGGCGGACCTAGTGGCGATCAACATCCTCTCGGACGTCCTCTACTGGTACCGTCCCAGAGAGGTGCGCGACGAATACACGGGCGACGTAATCGCTTACCAGAAGCGCTTCGCCTCGGACTACCTGCAGCGAAACTACGAGCAGCTCTCGGAGCACTTCGGGATCAGCAAGAGGCAGGCCAAGGATGCCGTCGTAAGGCTCGAAGAGCTCGGGGCCGTGAAGCGCATATTCCGCAATGTGGAGTGCGGGGCGGGCACGATGGGGAACGTGATGTTCATCGCAATCGACCCCAAGCGCATTGCAGAGCTCACCTACCCAGAGCAAAGCACATGCCCGGACCCTATGACGAAAAAACGTCATAGCTATGACGGAGAAGACCCTGACTCGGGTACCCCTATGTCGGAATTTCGTCATAGGTATAGCGAAAATTCGCCAGACATATACAAAGATTACTCAGAGACTACTGAGAGATTATCTTCTGACCAACCAACCAGCCAGCCAGGAAAACTTTCTTGCGGCAAGGAGGATGGAGGGCCGGCGGAGACAAGCGATGAGTTCGAGAGCGCATGGGAAAAGGTCCCCCGCTCCAAGGCATCCCAGTGCGCTAAGGAGAAGGCCTGGAGAGTGTGGGGCGAAACGCTCGGATGCGAGGGGGTCGACGAGGACTTCCTTGCAAAGACCTACCGCCGCTACGTGATCCAGCAGGAAAACGCTGGCACGGAGCAGCGCTTCATCGCCACGTTGTCAACCTGGCTGAAGCCCAACAGGCCCGTCGCAGGCTTGAGCTTGGAATCCGCCATCGCGAAACGGAGAAGCGAGCGCGCCCGAATCGAGCGGCAGAGGGCCGAAAGGGAGGCCGAGGCGCGGCGCCAGCAGGAAGAGGAGCGCATCAACAGGCTCGAGGCGGAGTGGCGCGAATCGGACCCCGTGGCACGTGAGCTCTGGGCGAAGGCCTGGGACTTCAGCGGCGGTTTCGACCATCTGAGCGATGCGATGAGCGATTACCGAGCCTATCGCGACGAGAAGCTCAAACCCGGCTAAGTCTTACTGGGACAAATTGTCCCAGTGGGATTAGTTCAACAACCTTTTAGAATCCCGCAGCTTCCTGAGAGCCTTTTCGCATCGCTCCATGCACTTCAGGCTTTTCTTCATCTGGGAGATGATTTCCTTGTCGGGCTTGTTTTCCGCGTTCGCTAATAGTTCGATTTCTGCACGTAATTCTTTTGTGCAGCTTTTCATACCTTCCTGAGCGAGAAGAGCAATGTCGAATCGACCGTATTTCTTGACCGCCACTTCCGAGCAGAATGCGAGCAGCTTAGAGCATTCGCTTTGAACGAAAGATTCGGATGACTGCGCCACGACGGTTGCCGCTGAGGTTACTCCGGAGCCCGCGAGGCCAATCAGTGCACCGCCTCCGGTTAAGATCGCGGTGCCACCGGCCATGCCCATACCCCCGACCGCAAGAGACCCTCCGCCAACAAAGGCAAGGCTTGCACTCGTCAGCGCTGCTCCTGATAGCCCAACGACAGCGTCTCCGGCAATAATCACCGCGATTTCCGGCGCAAAGACCAGGGCTCCTCCAGCAGTTGCCGCGGTTACCGCCAGGGTCGTGACGGCTGCAGCTGCAACCCTCTTGCGATTGCCTGTGACTGCTCCCATCGCTTTCGTGAAAGCCTTCTGAATCGCTTTCAGGTCTTTTACTTCAATGTAATCCTGGCCTTTGCAGAAGACCTCTTCGAGGTAGTCGGATTTGATCTTCAACTTCTTGTAGGACTTGTTAACCTCGGTTGAAAGCTGGTAATAGGGGCTGAACCTGGACAGCTCTAGAACCAACAGGTCGATCCAGGAGCGGTCATCTGTTTCGCTTGAAATCTAGTCCATGAGGTCGAACGCTTGGCGCCCGCTTCTTAAAAAGAACCCCTCCTGCTCCACATTTAGGGCTTCGCAGACACTGCGCTCCCACTCGTCCTTCCATTTGGACTTCGCCAGCGCGATGTCCGTCTTCCTCGTGTTCAGGATGTCGTAGGCAACGATCATCGACTGGAAGGAATATAGAAGCCTTGTCTGGTCGGGGCTGAGCGTTAGGAATTTGTACTTAGAGGAAAGCATCCGCAGCTTATCTTCCCTAAGACGCTTTTGCTCTTCATGCTCGGCCATTGCGTTTTTATATGCGATAGATACGTCTTCCTTTATGTACTTTGCGTCAAAGAAGCATGCCACGGCGAATCGGCCGACTCCCGGATAGTTGATGTTCAAGAAGAAGGCGCTAGCAAACGCTCCCGCATTGCCCTTGGCGGCGACGCCCGCCTTGATAGCGCTGCCTGCGGAGTTGACGGCAAAGAACGTGCCGCTTGAAACCGTGCACATCCTTGTAAGCGCCCTATTGTTGATCGGGAGGAACTTCTTAGGATCAAGCTGGTCAAGTTCTCTTACGGAGGAAATGCTCTTGTCGTATATCTCGCCAGCAAGTCTCGAGACGGTGTAGAAAACCCTGACAATGACCTCGTTTGCCAGGACGAACAAAGACTGCTCCAGCAGCTGGGTCGCCAGGCCCATCTCAGTTCTGAAGTCGAAGCGAACGGGTTTGCCATTTGAATTCTTGAAGTAGGTTCCGTTAAACAGCTTGGAGATCCATTTGGAAAACGATATCTCGCTGTCCTTGTAGTTCACCTTAACGTTCTTGAATAGGGGCGTTGAGGATAGCTCTTTCAGCATCGACAAAATTGGGCCGGGGATGCCCGTTCCTTTGCCGGCGTTTTGATTCGATCCATCGATGTCGCTCACAAGATGGAAGAGCCAATTAAACGTTCCGAGCGCAATTTTCTCTGGCACGTTCTTTCCAATCGGCGTTCCCTCCGGGAACAGGAGCTTTATGAAAGTGCCGTCGGTGTCAGTGCCATACCCAGTGCCGGTGAACTGACCGAGGATGGAAAAGAAGAGGCCGAGGACGATGGGGTGATGAGAGAAGTCTCGAAGATGATGCTGGAGCCCTCCTCCAAATTCAGGCGTTAGTTTGTCTTGCGGGATAGGGAACTTTTCCTCGAGGAACTTTATGGCCTTAGAGAGCACCTCTGTGCTGCAGCGGCCGTTGTCGTCGAATATGGCATTGTCGTCAGGCAGCTTGCATCCGAGGGCCCTGGCCGCATCGACAACGAGCTTGTCTGCTTCCTTTCCGCCGATCTTTGCAGCTTCTTCAACGGAGAGGGCTTTGCCCAGTAAGACGCTGAGCAGCCCGGTTATCAAACCGCTTCCCGCTGCGATGCCGTAGTCAAGTCGACCTGCTTTATCAACGCTCTCTTCGAACTCGAAATCCAGCGCTTCGAAGGTCTCGATGATGGATGGTTCCTCATGCGTGTGACCCTCGTTAATGAGGGCGTTGGTTGCGAAGATGGGTATGATTTCGTAATTGCTCATGTGAGTCCTTCTGAGATGCCAGGCGTGATTACGCCTTTTCCAATTATCCCACCATATTTAGCCGCACGATCCTCATTCGGATGACTGGTACTTCTACTGGGACAATTTGTCCCAGTAAGCTTGCTGCGGTTGTCCGCCTTCGTCGAAAACAACCTGCCAACTGGTCTTTCATTTTTCACTGTCCTATGTATTGGGCACCTGAAAACTAAGTTTTCTATAGAGTGCAGACAGTATTACTGTGCCCAGGCGCGGGTTCGGCCCACTGCCTCCCGATCGCGTTGCGCCCGCCCGACCCGTCACCTCATGACGGATTCCCGTCGCCACATGACGAGTTTCAACACAGACACGAAGCGCACCGTTACCCTTCCCAGCATCACCGGGCCTGAAGGGGCCGCGGCTACGGCGACTCGCAGCCGTGAGTGATGGAGGAAGCAATGGAAGACTTAGACCCGATTACCAGGCAGTTTTTGGGAGTGATCAACAGCAGCAAGGAAAGATGCGGCATGTCGACCACGGAATACGCCAGGAGACTCGGCATCAGCGACACCAACGCCGGGAAAAAGCTCAGGAGCGAGGTCACCCTCAGCGCCCTGGAGCTGATAAAGACCACCCACATGTTCTGCATCGACTTCAGGGAATACTTCTTCGTCGCCATCGACGACCTTCCAGAGCAGATTCACTCCCGCAGAAAACGACGGCCCTAGCAACTGGGACAAATCGTCCCAGCAGAGAAGGAGGGAAACATGCCGAGCGACTTCGGAGACGAATCCGGAGAGAAGCTGTTCGACTGGATGGTCCGCGTCGGACAGGAAGCCGGGCAAGCGGCCATGAGCCACGGCGCCGCAAGGGTCTCCATGGCCTTCAGGAACTCCGTCGGCGAGATCGACCGCGAAGGAGCCGCCCTTGCCAACCCCCAGCAGCCCGAGACGGCACCGGAATGGGCGAAGCTCAACCTTCACGAATTCAAGGAGCTACCCGAGTTCGAGACGATCAAGGAAGTCATCGACGGGAAACTCGACCGAGAAGCACTGCAGCACGAGTTCTACGACGAAGGCGAGAAGTCGTACCTGATATTCAGGGTCGACGACGCGCCCGAGGTTGCCCGCTGCTTCAACGAGTTGGCAGACGAGACCAACAGGGCCTGCAAGCGCGCCGAGCAGCAGCTCGCAAGGGAGCGCGGGCGCAAAGACCCGGACAAGGCAAAACACGGAATCGACGATCCTGACAAGGAACCCCTCCAGGACCGAGTCGAGGCATTCAAGAAATCCGCGGAACTCGCAGAGCGCGCACGCGGCAGGAGCCGCGAGGTAATCGACCAAGCGAGGGGCCGTTGACGCCCTTCGCAAGACATACCATGGTGAAAATCGCCCTTCTCTCAGCCTGCGCTGCCCTCGCAAGCTTCGTTTTCGCAGGGAGCCTTCTCGCCCTTCCGGAAGGCTCCCTGGATCCCATCGAAGCCCTCGCGCAGCTGCCCGGCTGGATAGCGGGCGGCGGCATAGGGCGCGCAAACGCGCTCGCGCCGCTGGCGGGCGCCCTCGCTGCCTGCGCGATCTGGGGAATCTGGGTCCACAGAGCGCTTAGAGGCGGAACGTTCAGGCGCGGCGAAGAGCACGGCTCCTCCCGCTGGGGAACCGTCGACGAAGGCAAAGGGTTCATGAACCGGGACGACCCCTCGCTCAACATCCCCCTCACCAAGAACATAGGAATCCCCGTCTCCAGGACAGACTTCGACCTGGAGACCGATCGCAACCGAAACATCTGCGTCGTCGGCACTCCCGGCACGGGCAAGACCCGCAGCCACGTGCTGCCGCTGCTGATGCAGATGAACGCGAGCTACCTGGTGACCGACCCCAAGGGCACCCTCATCGGCTCCACGGGCTGGATGTTCCAGGCCGCAGGCTACAGGATCATGAACTTCGACCTGGTCAGGATGGAGGCCTCAAGCCACTACAACCCGCTGGCCTACGTGAGGAGCGACATCGACGCGCTCGCCATCGTCGAATGCCTCATCACCAACACCACCGGCGACGCCGAGCACACGGGCGACCCGTTCTGGGAGAACGCCGAGCGCCTGCTCTACACTGCCCTCATCGCCTACCTCGTCCACCACTGCCCTCCAGAGGACCGCAGCCTCCCCGGGATGCTGACGCTCCTCTCCCTGGCAGAGGCACGCGAGGGCAACGAGTCTTACATGAGCCCGCTCGACCTGCTCTTCCACGAGCTGGAGACGGGCAAGAGACTGGTCTCCGCCAAGGACGAGCAGCCCTTCGACGAGAACTCCAGGGCGTTCACGAACGGAGCCACCACGGTGCGCTGGGAGCAGGTAAGGGAACCAGCAGACCAGTCGAAGGACTTCGCCCTCAACGCGTACAAGCGCTTCAAGACCGCGGCCGGAGAGACCCTGAAGTCGATCATCATCAGCTGCAACACGCGATGCCTGCCCATGATGGCCGACAACGTGCAGGACATCCTGGCGGACGACGAGCTGCACCTCGACGCCATGGGGGACGCCGGGCAGAAGACGGTCGTGTTCGCGTCGATGCCGGACACCCGCGGGACCTTCAACTTCCTGTTCGCCATGCTCATGTGGCAGGCGGTGAACGAGCTTTGCGATGCGGCGATCATCGACCACGGCGGCAAGCTTCCCACGCCCGTGCACCTGGTCTTCGACGAGTTCGCGAACATCGGCAAGCTCCCCGACATAGACAGGTTCATCGCGGTCATCCGAAGCAGGAACGTCTCGATGTCCATGATCCTGCAGTCCTTCGAGCAGCTGAAGGGCACCTACGGCGAGGAGAAGGCGCTGTCCATCAGGGCCTGTTGCGACACGACGCTGTTCCTGGGGTCGACGCTGTTCGGCACCAACGAGGAGATCTCGAAGATGCTGGGAAACCAGACCATCGTCTCCCTCACCCTCAACGACACGGAGGGGCAGAACAAGTCGACCACCGTGAACCGAACGATCTTCGAGCGACCGCTCATGCTCCCCGACGAGGTGGGACGCCTTTCCAGGAGGAAGGCCCTGCTGCTCATCGCGGGAACCTATCCGTTCCAAGACGACAAATACGACGCCGCGCAGCATCCTCGATGGCCCGAGGTCGAGCCCGGGCACAAGGGGTCCATATACGCCAAGCCCTTCGACTTCGGCGCGTATGCGGCGGGGATGAGGGAGGTGGTCTAGGGAAAGCCACGGAGACGGCGGCAATGCGCAAGCAACCCGGCCGCTTCGAGCTTCCACCCTCGATGCGGCTGCCGCCGTCAAGACGCAAAGGAGCGCTCGCGCGCTCCGCATCCAAATCTTACCACGCAAGGCAAGGCGCCCCTTCCACCCAGGCGCCAACGACGCAAAGGAGGCAATCACATGCTTGCAAAAATCATCTCGCTCGTGACGGGCTGCGTGACGTTCCTCGGAGGGTTCCTCGTGGTCTGGGGAGCAGTACAGCTCGGACGATCCTTCGGAAACCGCGGTGGCGGCGGCGAGGGCATGGAGGCCGGAATCGCGACCATCGCCGGCGGCGCGATCATCATCGCCGCAGCCGTCTACTTCGGCCAGCTCGACACCTCGTGGATGCCGGCTTAGGGGGGCTCGGTTTGATCGACGACAAGCTCCACATCCCAATCCAGAAGGACATCGGAGAGTACGAGCAGAAGCTGTTCGGCGACATGTCCATCAGGACATGCGTGTGCCTGGCGGGGGGCTTCGCCACCGCGATAACGACCGCCCTCGCATGCTGGTTCTGGCTGGGCGTCGACCCTTCGGACGCCACGTTCCCGATCATGCTCGCAACACTGCCCTTCTGGCTTACGGGCTTCTGGAAGCCCCGCGGAATGCCGTTCGAGAGGTTCCTGCCGCTGCTGGCGAAGCACCACCTGGCCAAGCGCCACTTCGAGTACACGCCAAGCCACAGGGGCGCGATGGCCGCGCCATTGGCGCTGGAGCCGAGAAAGCTCGCACGAAAGGAAAGGAAGCGTACCTACAGAAAGGGGGCAGAGCTCTATGAGCCTGCTGAGGAAGCGTAAGAAGGGTGCAGCGGAAGCCCCTGAGCGGAAGAATGAAAAGAAGGAGAGGAAAAGGCAGAAGGGCACGCTGGAGCTGTGCGGTTACGAGCTCATGCTCAAAAACGGCGTGGCACAGGTGGCACCGGGCCTGTTCAGCCAGACCGTGCGGTTCGGCGACATCACCTACCAGTGCGCGAAGAAGGACATCCGCGAGAACATCTACAGCACGATGAGCGCCCTGTACAACTACTTCAACCCCGACACCAGCGTCCAGGTGACCATCACCAACGAGCCGGTCCCGCCCGAGGAGATCGGCAACAGGACGTTCTTCCCCAAGTCGGACCCCTGCCTGGACCCCTACGTCGAGGAATACAACCGCATCCTCAACGACAAGATGCGCGAAGGCGTCTCCAACCTCAAGAGGCACCGCTACCTCACCTTCACCACCGAGGCGGAGGACATCGACTCCGCGATCCCGAAGCTGGCGCGCATGCGCAACGACTGCGTCCAGGCCCTCGCCAGGATCAAGAGCAAGGCCGAGCCCATCGACGGACTCGAGAAGCTCAGGGTCACCAGGGGCCTGCTGAGCCCGTTGGGCGCCTTCGAGTTCGACTGGGACAATTTGTCCCAGTGCCCCACCGCGCGCACGGCCGACTTCGTCGCCCCCATGTCCGTGGACTTCAGGCCAAACGGACGAAGCGACGCTTTCAAGGCCGACGACGCCTGGTGCTGCGTGATGGCGATCAGGTCGTTCGGGTCCGTGCTGCTCGACGACTGCCTCTCCAACATCGTAGACCTCCCCATGCCGCTCTCGATCTCGCTCCACCTGAAGCCCATCTCCCAGGACAAGGCGATCGACATGGTCCAGGGCAAGATCGACTGGATGGACATGGAGGAGCGCGGCCAGAAGAGCCGCGCCGCCAGCAAGGGCATCATCCTCACCCAGACCTCGACCGCACTGCGCTATTCCAGGGCTGACGCGGAGGAGCTGCTCGACTTCCTGCGCAACAAGAACGAGCGGCTCTTCGAGTACGCAGGATATGTCTTCGCCTACGCCTCCACCGAAACGGAGCTCGACGAGCGCGTCGACCGCATCATCTCCGCGGCAAAAGGCTCGGCGCTGACGATCGAGAAGCTCTACTACCGCCAAGAGGAAGGCTGGGGCTCTGTCCTGCCGTTCGCGACGAACAAGTGCGACGTGACGAGGCTCCTCACCAGCGGCCAGATCGCCATGCAGATGCCCTTCGCTTCCCTTGAGATCAACCAACCCGGAGGCATCTACCTCGGGCAGTCGAAGATCACCAACACGCTCACCATCCTCGACAGGCTCTCGCTTCCCTCCCCGATGGGATTCGACTTCGGGACCCCGGGCACGGGAAAGTCGAACGCCCAGAAGAGCGTATGGCTTCAGGTGCGCATGCTCTACGGGGACAGCGCCCAGGGGATCTGGATCGACCCGACCGGCGAGGGCCGCCCCGTCGCGGAGGCGGGCGGCGGCGTGAGCATCAGGCTTGCCGCCGACTCCGGCCAGTTCATGAACCCCTTCGACACCAAGGACGTCGCCACGCTCTCCGACCCGCTCCAGATCGCCTTCAAGGTGGACGCGTTCCTTGCCCTCTCCGCATCGATGATGGCAGAGGGGAACCAAGGGCTCACGCAGGCGGAGAGGTCGATCATCGCCCGTTGCGTGGAGGAGGCCTACCGCAGGTCCGGAGCCGCGGGCACCCCGGTGCTCGAGGACTTCTACAAACTGCTGCTTGAGCAGCCCGAGCCCGTCGCGCGGGAGATCGCCCTGCGCTACGAGCGCCACGTCAAGGGATCGTTCTCGTTCTTCAACCGCATGTCCAACGTGCACCTCGACGCGCCGATGGTGAACATCGACCTCCATGACCTCAACTCGGACATGAAGGTTTTCGGCATGCTCACCGCCCTAGAGCAGGTGCGCAACCGCATGTACCAGAACTTCGCGGAGGAGAGGACCACCTGGCTGTTCATCGACGAGGTGCAGAGCCTCTTCAAGCACCCGGCCGTCATCGCCTACTTCGAGAGCTTCTGGGCCGAGGGACGAAAGTTCGGCCTGGTCGCCACCGGCCTGTCGCAGAACGCTAGCTTCATGCTCGGCAGCGACATCGGATCGACCATGATCCTCAACTCGGACTACCTGATGCTCCACAAGCAGTCGACGGTGGACAGGGACCTGTGGGCCGAGACGCTCAACCTCTCCGACGAGGAGATCGGCTACATCGACGACGGCATCAAGCCGGGCGACGGCCTGCTCGTGGCTGGAGGCGCACGGCTCCCGATCACCAACGAGCTCCCCAAGGGCAGGATCTACGACCTGCTCACCACCAAGCCGTCAGAAGTGGCAGCCCTCGGCGGCGCGGGCATGAGGTCCGCCCGATGACGAGAAGCCCGGACAAGGACCCGATGCACGACGTCGTCGCCGGAGAGAGGGAGAACCCCCTCAACTCCGGCGTGGTGGCAGGCGGCGAGTCCTTCCGCGAGGGGGTCGTCGGTAGCGGATTCGGGCTGTCTGGGAAGCCGGCCGAACCTCAGCATATGGGAGCGGCGAGCCTCAGGCGGATGGCAGCCGGCGCGATGGCAAACGAGCTCGACGACACGGACGAGTTCGAAGGCGCCCGCGACGCCTACGACGCCGTGGACGGGGGCCTCGCCATCAGGCGGAGGCTGGCCATGAGGAAAGCCAAGGCGAAAGCGGCCGAGCCGTCTCCGGGCGACGGCTCAGCCAATCGGGCCGCATCGGGCGGCAAGGCGCGTGGCGCCGCATCCGCCGACGGCTCCGCCGCGGCCGAGCAGGCAGCGCGGATGAGGGCCAAGACCAACGGAGCCGCCGGCGCAGCCAAGTCGGCTTCAACGGGAACGGCCCAAGCAGGCATCGCCACTGAGATGTCGGCCCAAGCGGCCGGGGCGCAGGCAGCCAACGCGAGCGCCCCCTCCGCGGCAGCGGCCGCGACCGCAGAGGGCGGAGCCGGGGTGGCAGGCGCCATCGCAGGCGCCGGCGCCCCGATCGCCGGCATCGTCGTCGGAATCGTGGCCTTCGCGCTGGTCGCCTTGCTGGTGGGACAAATTGTCTCAGCGCTCTTCGGATTCTGGGAGAACGAGGCGAACAGGCAGGCCATGGAGGGACTGCCTCCCTACATCACCTACGAGATGGTGGAGGCCGCCCTCGACGCACAGGAGAAGTACGGGCACCCTGCCGGCTGCACGATCGCCCAAATCATCTGCGAGAGCGGGCAGGGAGACCGCATGAGCCAGCTCGCCACCAGGGACCACAACCTGTTCGGCATGAAATGGGCCTCCTCCTACGCTTCGTCCGCGGAAGTGGCGGGAAAGGCCAGCTGGGCTACCGGGGAGGAGGCGGCTGACGGCAGCCACTACACCACCGCCGCCCAGTTCATCGTCTTCAAAGGCGACGCGGAGTGCATCGGGTTCCGCAGCCGAGTCTTCCTGCAGGCGGGACGGTACGCCAACAACCCTCTGATCAGGGAGGCGATGGCGAACCACGACTCGGACAAGATGGCCGAGGGCCTGAAGGACGCAGGTTGGGCAACGGACTCCAGCTACGTGGAGACCCTCAAGTCGATCATGCAGACCTACGGCCTGTACCGCTTCGACGGCCTCAGCCTAGAGGACTTCAAGGCCGGCGAGGAGGCGGGAAACGCCATCGTAGCCGCGGCGTACAGCCAGCTCGGCGTGCCGTACGTCTGGGGCGGCTCGACGCCCGGAAAGGGCCTGGACTGCAGCGGCCTCACGCAGTACTGCTACCGCCAAGCGGGCATCCGCATCAGCCACTACACGGAAGACCAGAAGAACGAGCTCAGGCAGATACCCATCTCCCAGGCCAGGCCCGGGGACATCCTCTACAGGCACGGCCACGTCGCCATCTACATCGGCGACGACAGGTACATCCACGAGCCCCGCACGGGAGACGTCTGCAGGATCGCCTCGGGAGTCGACTGCTTCACCTGCGCCCTGACGGCGCGCCACTAGAAAGGAGAAAAGAATGGAGAAGAAAAGCAAGGCCATGGCCGCGCTCGCATGCGCCGCCCTGCTCGTGCTCATCGGCGCCGGGTGCGTGCGCTGCACCATGGTCCACAGCACGCAGCAGGACCCGGCCGAGCAAGGCCAGGAGGAAGGCGCGGCGGACGATGCTGCTGCCGCCAAGGACAGCCTGGAGAATCTGCTCGGCACCAAATGGACGTCCAAGGACGGGAAGGCGACCCTCTCGATCATGAACGGCGCCTTCGTGGAGAGGGCTGCCGGCGAGGAGAAAGTAACCTACTGGGAGCCGGAGAGCGCCAAGGCCGACGACGGCGGCTTCTCGGAGTCCCTCTGGGCCAGCGACAGCATCACGTCCGCGCAAACCCCGTCTGTGGTCAGGGTCGACGCCACCGAGAACGGCGGCATGGCGATCACCTGCGACTCCTTCAAGATCTCGGCCACCTACCTCATCGATGCCCCCGAGGACGCCGAACTCGCCATCAGCGGCGACATCGACCACCTGGCGGCTCTTGCCGGCGTGGAGAAGGACGGCATCGTTGGCTGCCTTCAGGACTTCGCCAGGTCCAGGAGCCCCTACGCCAAGACGGCGGCCTGGGACGGCGAGGTATACATCGACGCCAACGCCAACAAGACCAGCTCCACCTTCACGCTGGACGACCCCAACGGGACCATCGCGACCATCGTCATCGACGGCACGTCGGGCAAGATCTCGGCGATGTGATGCCGATGGGCTCCTTGGTAAAACTCGCACATGACCGCAGGTTCAAGCTGGCATTCGCGGCAACGATCGTGCTCCTGACGACGCTGCTCGTGCCGGCACACGGCGCATACGCGGACATCGCGGGCGACATCAACAACTGGCTGGCCGAGCTCCTAAGGGACGCGGCCAACTGGATGTTCTCGAAGCAAGTGGATGTGCTGAAGGGCATCGGCTACGACGGAATCCTGGGCGCGGACTTCGACTCCATGCTCACAACGTCGGGAAGCGTCTCCATGTACGACATCGCGCACGGCGTGTGGAAGGTTGCCATACTCCCCATCGGATGCGGCGTGCTCTCGCTGGTCTTCACAGTGAAGCTTATACAGATATCGCAGAGGGTCGACGGGAACGCCTCCATGCCAGGCGTCAAGGAGGTCGTGTTCCTCCTGGTGTTCTTCGCCGTGTTCCTGTTCCTTATCCAGCACAGCTTCGAGCTGATGCAGTCCATCTACGAGGTGGTCGGCATCGCCATCGACAAGGTCATGGGGCTGTTCGGGCAGGGAGGGACCCTTGACCTCGCAGCCGCATCCATCGTGACCACGGACGACGACATCCCAGCCCTGCTTGCGATGCTCGTCGTGTCACTCATCAGCTGGGTCGTCGTCCTCGCGGCCTACATCGTGGCCCTGGTCGTCTGCTGGGCCCGCGCCCTCCAGCTCTACATCATGGCTGCGTTCAGCCCGATCCCCCTCGCCTTCATGGCCTTGGACGACACGAGGCAGATAGGGGTTGGCTACCTGAAGAACTTCACCGCCGTTTGCATCGCGGGCCTGATCATCGTGATCCTGCTGATCGCCTTCCCGGTGATCCTCGGAGGGCTCACGGGAGCGAATCCCGGCACGGGATCGCCAGTGGACGCGGTCGCGACCGGGCTCACGTACGCATTGCAGTACCTGGCCATGTGCATCCTGCTCATCCTGTCACTCGCCAAGAGCGGCTCATGGGCTCGGGACATAGTTAGCGGATTCTAAGAGAAAGGAAGGAAGTTTTGTACGAACCGAACAGCGGGGCCACGCCGGAGGCGGCTTGGATGATGAACGACCCCGAGGACGGAACGCGCCTCCTACTCGAGGCGCATGCGGCGCCCGACCCCAAGGACGGCCGCGCCCTAGGCTTCTCGTTCTCCCTTTGGGCAAGGCGCGATGACGGCTGGAAGGAGGTGGCGAACGGTTTCAATTGGGGGTACTCGGACGCCGAGGACCTCGTTGACGCAGCAGAGGCGCATCTCGGCTACGAGCCGAACGACATCGAGCGAATCGGCTACGGGGAGTTCGAGAGGGCGCTGCTCCAGGACGAGTCCCTCACGTCCAGGATCCAACGCGCGAGGAGCATCCCCGCAGTCGACCAAATCAGGCAGAAGGCTGGTTATCGAATGGGCAGGTAGGCCCTGCAGGCACCGAAGCCGGCACTTCCACATCAGGCCGGCGCAAGACGTAAAGGAGGGCTCGCATGAGCCAGGAAACACCAAAGAACACCTATGTCACGTTGCATAAGAACTTCGTGCGCACGGACATCGAATACGCCGACAGGAGGACCGGCGAGGTTAAGACCTTCAATTCCGTGACCCTTCCGAAGGGCACGGTGATCGACGGACGCGACGTCAGCTACTACCAGTTCAGCCCGTTGTTCGTGAACGAATCCCGATACCGCGGCGAGGATTACCGCGACATTCCCCTCCTCACGGAAAGGGAGGTCTGGCTCCGCAAGAGCATCCTCGACGAGGACGGCAAGCCCGTCGTCGGAGAGGACGGCATCGAGCTGAAGGACGTCGTCAAGGTGATGCCCGCTCAGATCAGGGACGCGATCGAGCGAAACCGCAGCGAGTACCTGGAGAGCCTCTCTGCGCGCGCACGTTCAGCTCGCGACGGCAGCGAGCGCCTCGGCCGTGGCGCTGCCCAGCGCGCAAGCTCCCGCATGTCGCGTGAAGACATCCCGTTCTAAGGAGGGGGCGTGAGGACCAAGACAACCGAGAGGATCGTATCCTCCAAAATCATCAGAGTCGTCATGAGCATGGCCCTGGCGCTCAGCGTGTGCGTGTCGGCTCCGATGAGCGCGTTCGCGGCTGAAAGCGTCGACGTCACCATCGGAGACGACATCCCGTACGCAGGCTACTCCACGACCCGCATGTACGCCGACGGCGAGGTTGCCTACTGCGCCGACCCGGCTTCCGCCACGCCCGCGCCCGGCACCTACAGCAAGAGCGGCGTGAGCGACCCCGACCTCATCGCAACGATGTGGTTCAGCTACGGCGCACCGGGATTCGATGCGTCCATGTTCCCCGACACCTGGTACGACGGCAGCGGCTGGAGCGCGGAGAAGTACATCGTCGCAAGCCACGTGCTCCTGTCCTATGCCTATCAGGGCTCTAAGGCCGATGCCGTCTTCGGCACCGGCGGCGACTTCGGGGACTGGGCCCGCAGCGAGCTTCTGGGCAGCACCTGGAAGTCCATCAAGGCAAACAAGGGAAAGGTTTCGACCGGCTTCGATGCGTTCTGCATCCACACGGGCCCCGGCACCCAGGTGCTCATGAGCTTCACATGGGACAAGGGGGGCCTGAAGGTGGCTAAGGAAGACTCCCAGGCAGGGGCCGAGCCCCAGGGCGACGCAACCCTCGACGGCGCCAAGTACGACATCGTCAACGAATCCGGCCGGTACGCCCTCGTCGGCGGCAAGTACTACGCCAACGGCGAGGTCGTGAAGACCATCACCGGCCATTGGGACGGCGACGCGGGCGCATTCGTTGCCAAGACTTCCTCCGATGCCCTTCCTTGCGGCACCTACTCCGTGGTCGAGTCCCAGGCACCCGAGGGCTACCTCGTCTCCGACTGGTCCGCCAAGGCAGAGATCAAGTCCGATAAGCAGGTTGTGGACCTCACCGGCGATTCCTGCGATGACGACGTGATCCGCGGCGGCGTCCAGGTGACGAAGTCCGACGTCGAGCTCCAGGCCTCCGAGGCCCTGGGCGGCAACTCCCATGACGCCTTCGACACCGGCTCCACGCTCTCCGGCATCGAGTTCACCATCGCCAACGAATCCGAGCACAAGGTACTCGTGGGCGACAAGTGGTTCGAGCCCGGCGACGTCATCGAGACCATCGTTACCTCCTGGAACGCCGAGGCCAGCGCATACACCGCCCAGACCGCGGCCGACGAGCTTCCTTACGGCACCTATACCATCCAGGAGACCAAGACCAACGACTCCTACCTGCTCACCGACGGCGAGCCCAAGACCTTCCAGGTCCGCGAGAACGGCGCGATCGTCAAGGCGACCCCTGCTGGCGGCGAGCTCAAGTTCTTCGACCAGGTGGTCCGCAACGACCTTGAGGTCGTGAAGATGGCCGAGGACACCAACGCATCCCTGCAGGTGGCGTTCAAGGTGACCAACGTCTCCACCGGCGAGGCCCACGTCGTCGTGACCGACCGCAACGGAAACGTCTCTACGGCCTCTTCCTGGAACAAGCACAGCAGCAACACCAACGGCAACGACCGCCTGATCAAGGCTGAGAGCATCAAGGCTGCCGACATGGACTCCAAGGCTGGCGTATGGTTCTCCCTCGGCGAGGACGGCTCCGATGCCGACGTTAACGACGGGCTGGCGGCGCTTCCTTACGGCAAGTACATGCTGGAAGAGCTCCGAAGCGACTCCAACGAGGGCTATGAGCTCGTGACCAAGACCTTCGTCGTTGAGCGCGACTCCACCGCGGCCAAGGCCGTGTGGATGAGCCTCGACGACAAGGAGGGTCCGAAGATCCAGACCGAGGAGACCGACAAGGCCGACGGCGACCACGTTGCCCAAGCCTCCGCCGAGACCACCCTGGTGGACACCGTCTGGTACGAGAACCTCAAGAACGACGGCACCGAGTACACCGTCACCGGCACCCTCGTGGTGAAGTCCACCGGCGAGCCTCTGCTCGATGGTGACGGCAATGCGATCACCGCCACGAAGACCTTCCAGCCCAGGCAGAAGGCCGGCGAGGTCCAGCTCGAATTCACCTTCGACTCCAGCCTGCTCGCGGGCGAGGACATCGTGGCCTTCGAGTCGCTTTTCTCCGAGGGCGTAGAGGTCGCTGTCCACGCCGACATCGCAGACGAGGGCCAGACCGTGCACTTCCTCGACATCCATACCACCGCGGCCGACAAGTCTGACGGCGACAAGCTGGTGACCGGAACCGAGATCGCCGTCGTCGACGAGGTGGCCTACGAGGGCCTCGTTCCCGGCACCGAGTACGAGCTCCAGGCGACATTGGTTGACGCCGAGAGCGGCGAGCCTGTCATGGCAAAGGACGGACTGGCCGAGAAGCAGTTTACCGGCACCGCCTCCTTCACCCCCGAGGAGGCCGACGGCACCCAACTCGTCGAGCTCTCTTTTGACGGGACCGACCTCGGCGGCAAGAGCCTCGTCGTGTACGAGAAGCTCTTCGCAGCCGATGTGCAGCTCGCATCCCATGAGGATCCCTCCGACGAGGGCCAGACTGTGACCGTCGCGGAGATCGGAACCACCCTCGTCGATGCAGGCGATGGCGACCACATCATCGCCTCCGGCAACGTGAAGCTGACCGACACCATCGAGTACAAGGGCCTCGTCCCTGGCGACACCTACACCGCCCATGGCACTTTGATCGTGAAATCCACCGGCATGCCGCTTGAGGATGCCGACGGCAAGCCCGTGACCGCGACCGCCGAGTTCACCCCCGACAAGGCCAGCGGAACCGTGGATGTCACCTTCGAGTTCGATGCATCCAAGATCGAGGAGGGCGTCGAGCTGGTCGCCTTCGAGGAATGCCTCGACGTAAACGGCAACGTAGTCGCGGTCCATCAGGACATCGATGACGAAGGCCAGACCGTCGTCGTTGACAACCCCGATACCCCTGAGGTCCCTGACGAGCCCGGCAAGACCCTCGACAAGACCGGTGTCGACTTGGCCCCGATTGCCGCGATTGTCGTAATCGCGCTCCTCGCGGGCTCGGGCTGCCTGGCTTATGGCCTGCGCAAGCGTCGTTTGGCGGCAGCAGCTGACGTGAATTCCGAAGACTACGACAACGAGTCGGACGAGAGCTAAACAATAGCCAGCTTCCGGTTTCGAGATGGGCGGCCGCGTGCCGCCCATCGTTTTAGGAGGTCTATGAACGACAGGACAAATAGCCGAATTGCCCTTGCTTTGGCGGCATCCCTAATTTCACTTGCGCTGGCTGTAAGCGCTTCGACTCTCATTCTCACGGAGAGGGCGTCGAGCACAAGCCCGGACCCGCTCGGCACCTACGAGGAGGCCGTCCAAGACGACGGTTTCGAGTCGATAGACTGGGATTACTGGCTTTCCGTGAACCCGGACATCATCGGATGGATCAACGTCCCCGGGACTGGGATCGACTATCCAATTGTCCAGGGCAGCTCTGGGGATCCCGGCTACTACCTACATCATAATGCAAGCAAGAGATGGGACTATCACGGCGCTCCGTACCTGACTTGGGAATGCGCGGAAGGAGGCCTCCTGCACAGCCCTAACGCGCTTGTGTTCGGCCATCATCTGCAGGACGGGACCATGTTCTCCAAGCTCAGCGGCTTCATAGACGTCGCCTACCTGGACGAGCATACGCCGATACAGATCCAGACCCCGACTGAGAAGGCCAACTTGACCGCTCTGGCGGTAGACAGGGTCAACGCCAACCGCGAGACCGCGAGGATTGAGTTCGACACAGCCTCAGACCACGCCACATGGCTGGCAAGCGTCACGGCCGCATCCGATACCAACTTAATCTCTGAAGGATTCGACTTCAGTTCAGTCGAAAACGTAGTTACGCTCTGCACCTGCAGCTACTCGACATGGGGAAACGAGAGGACGCTCCTTTACTGCTCGATCGAAATGGTTCCCTGATTAGCCATTCCGAAATCGCGTCACGTTCGATTCGCAGTTTGCGCACCATCTAAGCGCATCTCTGCCCATCATTAGTCAGCGCCAAACAGGCGGAGAGAAGGGCGAAACCCGCCCTTCTCGACCGTTTTTACATACCCGAAATTCACGCCGGCATCCAACGCCCGCCTCACAATGGCACGGGTGTCTTCCTCTCCAACTGTCCAGCTATGCTGGCCCGCTTTCGGGTCTCCGAACCCCATGCACCCAAGACAGATGCGCGATGCCTCAAGGTCCGAATTGCCCGGCTTCGGGTGCTCCATGATATCCCCCTGCGATCTTCGGCTAACGTTTAGTACCTGTTGATGCGGCACTTCTTCTTGATGCGCGCAATACCAGGCGGAAGCTCTTCTATCGGAATGCTCTTTGGCGCATCGCATGTTCCCGACTCCTTGGCCACCTCGTAGAACCAGCACTTGTACTCGATGAAGTCGCGAGCGAGCTTCAGCTCCTCTAGCCGACGGTCGATCTCGTCACGTCGCGCCAAGACAATGGCCAAACGCTCCTCGATGGTGGAGTCTCCCTCCAGGTACAAGTCGATGTAGCGTTTGATCTCCTTCAACGGCATTCCGGAGGTCTTGAGCCTCTCAATGAAGCGAACCCATTCCAGGTCGTCCTCGGTGAACATGCGGATGCCGCTTTCGGTCCTTCCCATGTGAGGCAGCAGGCCGTTCTTGTCATAGAAGCGAATGGTCGACGCAGGCATGCCAAGCACGCGCGACGCATCTCCAATGGTGTAAAGCTTGTTCATGCCGATCTTGTCCCTCCGCAAACTACAACGTATTACGCATCTTTCGAGAAACATTATTGACTTAAACCATAGTTCAAGGTCAATCATCGATTTCATGCGTTTCGAAAACGCCCAAAGCGATCAATCGAAAGGGAAGCGACATGAAGAAGAACATAGGCGGCAAGCAAGTCCCCTATCCCACCCCGCTCGTCGTTGTGGGCGCGATGAGCGGCGACGAGCCCACTTGGACCCTTGTTGCCCACATTGGCATTCCGGCCCATAGCAACATCATGGTCAGTCTGGCAAAGCCCCACTTCATCAACCGGTTCGTAAAGAAGAACGAAGCGTTCAGCATCAACATCGTCGACGAATCCTGGCTCAAGGAAGCAGATTATTGCGGATCCGTCAGCGGCGCCAAGACCAGCAAGGCAGATGTTTTTGCATGGACTGCAGGTGACGCAGGAACGCCCATCATCGATTCCGCCAAAGTCTCCATGGAGCTGAAGGTGGAAGACATCTACGAGATGGGCGTCTTCGAGAACTTCATGTGCTCGGTGCTGAACACCTATGCGGAAGAGAGCGTTCTCAATGAAAAAGGCGCCGTCGACTACACCGCGTTCAAGCCCGTTTTGTTCGAGATGCCCGGCTACGCCTACCTGGCAACGGGCGACAAGATCGCAGACTGCCCGAAACTGTAAGCTGGCTGAATAGGCACGTCATGCAAAGAGGCTGGGCAGAAGCGCTCATCTACCCAGCCTCTATAGTTCTACTTCAACGATCCATACCGCTCTTCAGCCACAGCCTCCAGTCACTCACTGGGGCCGTCCTCGCCCGGCTGCCATACCTCTTTTGCCAGGTTGAACACCGCCCAGCCCTTGGGCCATCCGGCATAGAACGCAGTATGTGCGATGATCGCCGCAATCTCCTTCTGAGTGACGCCATGGGTCTTCGCATTCATCAGGTGATACTTCAGCGAGGAATCAGTGATGCCGGAAGACATGAGAGCTACCACGGTGATGATGCTCCTCGTCTTCACATCAATGTCTTGATTGTTCCAATTCTCGCCGAACAGAATGTCATCGTTGTAATGGGCGAACTCTGGAGAGAACTCACCCAGAGCGTCCCTTCCCGCCGTCTGCACAATCATTTCAGGCATTTCCAATCCTCCTTGCGTTGTCGATACTACTCAGTCTTTCCAACCCATTGAGCAATCTCAGAAGAAGACGCTCCCGCTTCGAAACGCTTGCCATCGAGCCAGGTCGCGCTGGGCGCCGCAGCCTTGAGCTCGCCCAAGCTGCCAGCGATGCCGCTTTCGCCCGATGTGCAGAAAGGGGCGACCCTCTTGCCTGCAAGGTCAACAGACTCCAGAAGCGTCAGCATGATGCGCGGCGCCCTTCCCCACCAGATAGGGTAACCAAGGAAGACGACGTCGTAAACCCTCAAGTCTGGCGCGCCTCCGGCAATCCCTGGGCGAGCAGAGCCCTCGTCCTGCTCGGCGTTGGCTCGGCAGTTCTTGTCGTAGTTCAAATCGTCTTCGGTATAAGGATCCTCTGCTTCGACGCGGATCAAATCCGCCTCTTTGGCATCTCCCAATTTCCGAGCGATACCCCAAGTGTTGCCCGTTGCAGAAAAGCAAACCACGGCCGTCTTTGACGCGGTGCTTGCCTTGGGTTCCTGCTTGCCGTCTGGGGCAGGTGCGGATGTGCTGCCGGCCGCACTGCCCTGCTCCGTCTTTCGGGGATCAGGGGAGCATCCGGAAAGGAACCCAATCGCTGCCAGAGCAGAGGCGGATGATATCACGAGAAATTCCTTGCGGGTAATCATTAACTTCCCCTTCTCCTTGCGGCTTAACGATACTTGGCCACGAACTGCTCCAGTTCGGCTTCGCTGGCGCCGTTCAGCACTTCGCCGGGGACGATGGTGGCGCCAGGAGCGCAGGGCTCGAGGACTTTTGCGGTCTTGCCCATGCCGCTGCCGCCAGAGGTAGCAAAGAGCACGATCTTCTTTCCGGAGAAGTCATAGGACTCGAGGAAGGTGTTGATGATGGTGGGTGCGACGTACCACCAAATGGGGAACCCCAGAAGCACGGTGCCATACGCCGCGACGCCATCCAGCTTGGAAGAAATAGCAGGTCGGCTGCTTGGGTTCGCCATTTCCACGGAGCTGCGACTCTTCTTGTCGCGCCAATTGAGGTCATCCGAGGTGTACGGCTGCTCAGGGACGATCTCGAACAGGTCTGCTCCCGCTGTTTCTGCAAGAGACTTGGCAACACGTGCGGTGCAACCGCTTGCGCTGAAATAGGCAACTAGGGTCTTGGTCATGAGAATCCTTCCTTCATTGGGTAAGTGACGCATTCACTAAAGCGTACAAGTTAAACCTTGGTTTAAGTCAATTGCCCGCCTGCGCCCCAAACCCCTCCTCAGCTTCTAACCAACCCACATACCATCTAGCCGATATCTTGCCGAGCATGTTCGAGGAGTGCCCAATCTTTAATTCTCATCGTCTCGCCGGCTACGGATTGGAGGAAGGAGCATATGCAAAAGCTTGAACGCTCCTTCAGGACCGCTCGCTTAAAAACTCGGCTTCCGTCCTGAAAAGGCTTCTATTCATCAACGACCTCGTAGTAGTACGAGTAGTCGATGCCCTTCATGAACAGCTGCCTGCTATCTTTACAGCATTCCCAACCAGGTTTTTAACAACTGAGGTTAACCGATTCGACCAACCAAAAAATTAACAAATCCAACCACTTATTTTACATACCCAGGAAAATGTCGCATGTCCGACCATCGGAACATGGCACATTCCCCAAAAAGCAAGTTCTATTGATTTTGGGGATTCGAACCGCACAGCCAATCGGCGGCGTCGATAATTCGTATGCCTTCGTACTGGTATTCGGGCTGATACGTTCGGGCAATTAGGATCTTCGGGTAGGCATCCCTTACCGCTAGCAAGGGGGTCACCTCTCGTTCAAACGTTCGCTCCTCGGATATGCTGTTCGCAACCTGGATGTAGAGCCTCTCGCCCTGCTTGATGGCGACGAAGTCTATTTCCTTCTTGTACAGCACGCCGACATACACCTCGTAGCCGCGCCGCAGGAGCTCTATGGCGACGATGTTCTCCAGCACTCGGCCGTAGTCCATGTTCTTTGTGCCGAGGCGGGCGAACCTAAAGGACTGGTCGACAAGGTAGTACTTGTCCTCCGACCGCAAGTACCTCTTTCCGCGGATATCGTATCGGCGGATTCTGTAGAAAGCGAACGCCTTGCATAGCGCGTCTACGTACTTGCCGATCGTCTTGTGGTCGGCCTTCGTCCTGTTCGATTCGAGCGTGTCGGCAATCGACCGGATGGATGTGAGGTTCCCGACGTTATCCATGAGGTAGTCGATGAGCGCATGGAGCAGCTGCTCGTTCTTCAGCTTGTACTTGCTCACGATATCCCTCACCACCAGGGCGTTCAGGACTTCGGAGTCGATATAGCGCCTTCTCTGCTCCTCGGTCCTGTACATGTACGATCCCGCCATGCCCCCATCCGAGATATAGCTGGTCAGGCTGTCGTAGATGTTCTGGGACGGGTAGTATGCGAGGTACTCCCCGAAGGAGAACGGGTAGACGGGAATCTCGTATGTCCTGCCCACGAACAGGGTGGCCAGGTCGCTGCTTTGCAGAAAGGCGTTCGAGCCGGTGACGAATATGCTGTACTTCTCCCTGGCATGCAGGCTGTTTATCGCCTTCTCGAAGGACCTGCACATCTGCACCTCGTCAACGAAAAGGTAGTTCTGCCGGCCGGGCTCGTAGCGCTCCTCCACGTATGCCTCCATGGAGCGGTAATCTAGGATGTCCTCAAAGTCCGTGAGGTTGTAGTTGATGCGGATGATGTTCGCATCGGGCTGTCGCTCGGAGATCTTCTGCGCCAGGGCCTCCAGAAGCTTTGACTTGCCCGACCTGCGAACGCCGGTGATGACTTTGATGTCCGGCGTATCGGCAAGCTCCAGCATCTCCGAAAGGTACGCCGTTCGTTCAATAAGCTTCACAGGTATCCTCCTCAACAACGCATGTTGTGTGTATTCCCCAAAATTGAATTATATTCCGTTTTGGGGATTTGTGTATTCTACAACTGCATGCAATGACGAAAACAGTGTATGGATGGCCGCTGCAAACGCCTAGGGTCTTGGAGGCCCTTGCGAATCCCGATTGTGGGTGGTTCTACCGGGCGGACGCCGACGGTTCCAGGGCGATTACTGGGAGCCGAGGCAGGTGAGATCGAGGGCTTCCACTACGGGACTGAGCCATTGCGGTATGCAACGTGTCATAGTTATCACCTCTACCACTGATATGGTAATAACCATTGTGTTTTGGCACGGTTCGATTGTGGTGCCGAAGGCCCCGCGACGCGGGAGACGGCTCACATGAACCTGAACACGGCCTTGATGAGCCACCTGCAGAAGCCGCCAATGGCTCCGAAAATCACCCTAATCGTCTTCATGGTCCATCCAACCTTCCTCTTCGCCTTCAACCTCGATTTGCCGCAGGGGCTGCAGCTCCCTAGCCCATGCCAACGACTCCCAGCTGGAGCCGGCAAGGGCAGCGGCCGCCTCATCGTCCATGGTCGGGTCTGCCGCCTTCAGCGCCTCGACCACGCCCTGCAGTTTGCTCGCCAGGGACGGGCCGCCTCCGTCGGAGAGCAGCAACGCGGACGCGCCGTCCAAGCGCATGACGTCCACCAGCCCTTCTCCCATCCGGACGAGCATGCGGTCCCCGTCGACAAGAACCTGCTCGACTTCTTTCAACTCGGCCTCCTCCGCAAGGAGGAAGCGCCAGCCCATGGACCTTCGCCCTACGGGAATCACACCGTCGTCCAGGTCTTCCTTGAACCTCGGGTCCGCATCGTAGAAGTGGGCTTGCAGCCACAATCCCTTCTCAAGGCGGTCGAACCGGACCTCGTAATCCGCCAGCATGCAGCCGTCACCGAACGGCTGCGCGGACGTGTACGAGTCCGTGTCGAAGACGTCCAACCGCCCGCTCCTGTACTTGATTTGAACCCTCATCGGCTACGCCCTTCCTGCTGCCTGTCCCTGCTGTTCCGCCTTGCCGCAGAGGAGCCCTGAGCCGCCCTCTGAGGCCTGTTTCCGCTGCGTTGCGACCCGTATTGCCAACGGTCGGATCCGGAGCTTTGATGCCTTCTTGCAGGCTCCTCATCTGGAACCAGGGAGTGCCTTGAGGCGTACTCCCTGGCCTCGGTGAGCTCCTGGATTCGCTCGGCGCATTTCGCCGCCGCCTTGGCCTCAGGCTCCCTTTCCATGCGCCTTTGAAGCGTCTCGATGCGCCTTTCGTAATCCCCGCTCGATCGGATCGAATATTGCGCGTTCGTCTCGACCGCCTTCGCCAGGCTGCCGAGCTCCGCAACGTCTCTGATCTCCACGGCGTCGGTGGCCATGGAGAGGATCGCCCTGGAAGATGCGGCGTCCGGATGGTAAGAGCCGATTCGCACGAAGCGCTCTGTCAACGCTATCTTGCCGAACGTCATCCCGAGCCTCTCCCCTGACACCTTCCTGGATGGCTGGTCCGCCAAGGAGAATATCCAGTCCTCCCTGGGCGCCTGGGACGAATTCTCTGCGACCTCGATCTCCATGAGCTCCAGGATTCGCATGAACTCGCCCTCGTTGCGTGACAGCACCTTGGCCACGGACACCCTGTTCCTGACGTCGCTGACCCACGAGTAGCCGCCCGCGTCCAGGATTCCGCGCTCGGCTTTGTTGATATACGTGGCACACCGCGTTCGAGGTCGGGGAGGGGTTCTCGGGTCGCTCCGCCCTGCCCTGCCCCTCGGCATCTCGTTGTCGAAGGCCGTCAGCCCCCTTGCCCCGGCGACTTCCTGCAGGCTGCGGTTCATATCAAGCGCGTTCGGGATGTGGAGTCTCCGGCCGGTTTCGAGATTGGTGTTGTTGACCACGATGTGGGCGTGCGGGATCCCCTGCCTGTTGTCGTCGTGGTACACGACGGCCACCTGGTAGTCGGAGAAGTGCTTCCTCACCCATGCATGAGTCAGGCCGCGCAACCCCTCTAGGTCGATGCCGTCACCAGGGTCCGGGGAGATCACGTAGTGACGGAACGTGATGGCGCGCTGCCCCTTCCATGGCCTGTCGTTGCCGTAGTCGCGGCGCAATGCATCCATTTCGAGGGCCCACTCGACTTCATCTTTCAAAGTTTCATCCAGTCCCTTGTCCTCGACCTCGTCCCAGGAAAGGTTGAAGAAGTCGCGCAGCAGCGCCCTTCCGCCCTTCTCCAAGTAGTCCTTGATGCGCCCGCATCCCGTGTGGCCGTTGATCGCCTTGAGCACCGCCATCGCTACCGCCAAAACCTCTCGGACTCATGAACCGCCTGAACCATGTCCTTGATCTCCTCGACGGAGCCCTGGACGAGCTCCAGCTCGCTTGCCGCCTTGGTTAGCTGCTCCTTCGCGACCTGCGGCTCGATGCCACCTTTGTTCCTTACGAACATCGCTATGGTGTTCAGGGCCCTGACCGCCTGGTTGTAGTGGCGTCCCCAGCGGATGAGCTCGCGGTTGATGCGGCCCATGGTCTTCGCATCGATGACGACGACGCGGCTTCCCGCGTCTATGGCGACGAGATCGTCGGGGTCGGCTATGGGCAGCCTGAGGAGGGCGCGGATGGCCTCGGAGTTCGCAAGCTCCAGACTCTCCGCCCTTTGGTCCAAGAGCTGCCTGTCCTCCTCTGTCATGCGGCAGCTCACGGTGCACGTGTACACACCCATCGTTTTCTCCTTGCGTCTTGTAGGGGCCACGGGGGATCCCCCGTGAAGGAAGCGGGGACGGTGGAAGGCGTCTTGCCGCTTCCGATTGCCGGAGGTCGGGGAGGGTTTCCGGATGGCGTCCCCATCCGGGGTGGAAGCGCCCTGCCCCGCCTCCGGAACGAGTTCATTGCGTTGTAATACGCAATGAGTTACTCGCTACGATTCGAATCTGACGGGTTCTGCCGAGCCCCATGGGCTTCGGTGAACCCTCGCACCGCATCGCCGGCTTGGCGGGCCAGCTCTGCGATGCGGGATATAGCCTCGGAATCCGCCGCAGAGGGGTTCCGCGGAAGGCTCGCGACGAAGCGGCTGAGCGCCTTCTCGGCGCTTGCGAGTCGCTTGTCGGCGGCGGGTTTCGAGGCCGTCATCGAGGCGACCAGCTCGGTAGTCGCCGCCTTCGATTTCGGCGACTCCGACCACTTCTCGAACGCCGATCTCTGCGTCGCCTCGTCGGATCCGGCCAACGCGTCGACGGCCTTGGCCGAGATCCCGCCAGAGTCCGCCGCATCGCGCCATTCTGGAATGAGGCCCGCGACCTTGTCCGCAAGCGCCTCCTCGCGCTTGATGGTCTTTCCGCTCACCTTGCGGCCCGTCATCTCCTCGACGATGCGCGCCTTGACGTCCTCCGTGCGCATGCCGGCAAGGGACGGGTCCGCTGCGCGCATCTGCTCGACTTGGATGCCGAGGGCCTTGGTGGCCGCGGCGCGCTCGGTGACGGTCAGGGAACGGGTGAAGAAGTTTGCGGTGTGAAGCAGCACCAAGGCTTGCTCGTCGGATACGTCGGAAGCGATCCTGCAGGGGATCCTCGAATAGGAGGGACCCTGCTGGGAGAGCAGCCTGAATGCGGCCATCCTGCGATGCCCGGAGATCATCTGGAATCCCCCGCCCTGCAGCCTCCTGACTAGCGGGAGGTCCGTAAGACCGTCGCGTCGAATGGACTCGGCGAGTCTTGCGATCCCCTCCTCGTCCATAGAGTAAGCGACGTTGCCGGGGTGCTCCCGGATGTCGGAAAGGGGTATCTCCCTTACCGGAAACCTGCTTGCCGTCTGGGAGCCGGCGTCGAGCAAGCCGCTGATGCTGAAGCCTTCGGCCACGTCTGCCGCACTCACGCCATCGCCTCCCAAAGCTCGTCGGCAAGGGACTCGTAGTCCCTGGCGGGCCTGCTGCCGGGCTCGAACACCGAGACGGGCTTCCATTGCCAGCTGCCTTCGCAGACCTTCGAGGACGCATGTATTACGTTGGAGAGCTGCTGACCGGAGAAGAACCTGCTCAGCACCGCCTCGCCTGTCCTCTCTGCGTTCGTCATGCGCCCGGGCACGCATGTCCTGAGGATCCTGAACTCGGGGACGGGCACGCGCAGCGCGTCGGCGATCGCCTGGATGGCGTTCACGGTGAGAGCGGTTCCCCGCATGACGGTGGAATCGAGCTTCACGGGGATGACGACCATGCCGGACTCCGCTGCAGCGAGGTAGGCATTGAACGCGAGCCTTTTCATGGTGGGGTTGCAGTCGATGATCGCGACGTCGTAATCCTCCGCACAATCGTCCAAGGCGAAGCGGAGCCTCTGCTCGCGCAGCATCAGCTCGTTCTGGTCGGTCAGGTCGATGATGGACGGGATGACGGACAGGTTCTCGATGCCGGTCCCATAAGCGACGTCCACAACGGCGGCATTCTCGTAGAGAAGCTGGATGGACGTCTTCCCGTCCTTGGCGGCCCGGTCGTACAGGCCGAAGTAGTCGGTGGCGGATGCCTGGGGATCCAGGTCGATGAGCAGGACCCTCAGGCCGCGCGCCGCGTATATGGCGGCTAGGTTCACGGCCGTGGTCGTCTTGCCCACCCCGCCCTTGTAGTTGCTCACTGCAAGGGTTCGCATGGGAAAGCTCCTTCGCGTCTTGCGGTCCCGTAGTTGTGGAAGCGAGGGACCTTGTATTCGGTTGGCTGGATGGGTTCCCTAAACGCAGTTTCCATCCTGTATTACCGATGGTATCACAAACTGATACGCTTTTGTATCAGTTGTTTTAGTCGCCGATTGAGATTCGTCGGTCGCGGATGAGGTTTACAGGTGTAAGACTGCGTCCGGAGCGCGTCACTCTCCGAGCTCTTGGGCAGCGATTTGGATGACGACTCCATGGGCGCATCTGCTAGAAAGAGCTTCGAGGACCAGGTCGGCCGCGTTCTCGCGGCCGCAGAGCGAATCATGAGGAACGGCCGATAAAAGAACGGAAGAGCCCCTCGGGATGACCCCGAGGGGCTCCCGGCCCTCCAGCGGGGGCCGGGATGGAGGTCGGTTACTCGACCCCGCAGCTGAAGGCGTTGATATGGTGCCTCAAGAGTGCCCTGTCGGTGCTCACGACCAGCATGTCGATGATGTCGAAGCGGACCTGGATGTCGCCGTCGGGCGTGTTGCCTGCGAGCCAGGACGCTGCCGCAATCTCAAAGTCGCTGCGCTTGACCTTGCCGCCCTCGAAGCCGCCCTCGCCGTACTCGGTTGCGGTGACGTCGATGAAGACCAGGGTGTCGTCGTCGCTGGCGATCAAATCGATTTGGGTTCCCTCGGGGGAAGTCCAACCGGTATCGAGAAGCTCGTATCCCTTGCGCTCGATGAAGCGGGCGGCTGCCTTGACTGCCTTCTCCTGAAGTTCGAAATTGCTCATGATGACCTCCGTTTGTTCGTGGCCGGCCCCTTTGGCCTGCCTTGTGATCCGGAAGCCGCTCAGGTTCTGGCCGAGGGCAAGGAAATAAGCGAAAACCCGGCAGGGCCCGAGTTTTGCGCAGCAAAAGTTTTTCGCGCCTTGCCTGAAGAGCCTGGTTCTGAGCGAGTGTGGCGGAGCCAAGGAAGGCGAAGGGGGACGTCCCGGCATAGGGGGTTCTGCGCAATGGACTCAGGATGGCTGGATGGCCTGCCTGCTATGAGTGTGAATTCGAGCCGAAGACGGTTGGACTGAACGAGGCAACCAGAGCGATTGCCCGCATGACGAAGACTTGGTTTCATCGACCACTGCCACAGGTGGCGTCGATTCGAGAGTTGGCAAGGTTGCGCTGAGAGCTTGCGGCAGCATGCCGACTCGGCAACACAACCAGAGACGTTCCCAGTTTCTTCGTCGACTTGCACGTGAGCACAAGGATACGTGGTGCCAATCGCCTTCATTGCGGAAGCCATATCGACCGGGCCGGTCCCGCGAAAGCCTACGGCTTAGGTCTGTCTGCGGCTCTTCCGCGCTCGACGCCATTCCTCATGATTCGCTCTCAAACCAACCGCCCCGCTAATCCGACACGGTAGGCGGGCGCCCCCACCACTGTCCAATACGCGGGACACGCAAGCCACCGAACCTCTCAACGGCGAGCTGAGCGAGCCGCTGCGACAGCTCATCAAGCTAATGATGGAGTTCTTCCTCGCGCTGGCGAGCCGGTCGAAGCGCCAGCGGAGAAAGAACCGAAAACGAAGGCGCCTCGGCGATGTCAGAGGCGCCTGAAGCCAGCGCCGATGGCAACGCGCGCATCTTCGGCATGGGACGCTGGTAGCGTAATATCCGAAGCTGTCCTTGGAGGATTGATTGAAATTGGTTCTTGATCCGAACGCGCAAAAGCAGAAGATGGAACACATACGCTGATGAAGGGTGATGAGAGAATCCAGGGTACTCAAGAGCGCACCGATATA
>OLPO01000074.1_pt1 | contig 91134 bp, 100 predicted proteins | sample 1672831 | NCBI WGS metagenome assembly OLPO01 (sample SAMEA3136728, study PRJEB25190) | human gut metagenome | reverse complement strand
AAATCTTTCATTATAATTAACCTCCTTAAATTTAACAGTATAATTGCTTTTCAATATAATCATACAACTTAGAGTTAGCTATAAGTCAATAGCACAAATGTAAAAATTTATTTTAATTTAAGACCATCTTTAAAGGCATTACCAACCTTATTACCTAAGCTGTAATATCCTGAATGAACTGAATCAAATGTAATAGGTGAGAACTTATCTAAACTAATTTCTCCATCATCTCCAAGAATTTTTTCATCGGCACTTACATTGATAATTCGACCGAGATATTTACTTTCGTCAATGACTTTGATTAATTCACACTCTAATGTTAAAGGGAGTTCATTAATAATAGGGGCATTAACAAAGTCGCTTTTTGTTGTTGTAAATCCAGCCTTATCCATTTTATCAGGTGTGTTGGTGGCAGATTCAAGACCTACATAATCGCAAGCAACAACATTTTCAACATTGGCAATACTTACAGTAAAAGCTTTAGTTTTTACAATATTTTCAGTAGTCTTATGTGTTGATAAATCTATAATGATTTCTTCTCTGCCAACAATTCCACCCCAGGCTGCATTCATAGCATTAGGCTTTCCATTTTCATCATAAGTGCCTATAATCATAACAGGCTGTGGATATAGATAAGGTTTTGCTCCAAAGTTTTTTCTCATTTTTGTTTCCTCCTTGTTATTAAACATTTCTTTTTAAATTTGCTATTGCTTCAACCATTTCTGGCGTTCTTAAATCAAAAAATGTGCTTTTGCCAGTATTAATAGTTGATATAAGTTCCATATCTTCATTGGATAATTCAAAATCAAAGATATTGAAGTTTTCGACTATTCTTTCTTTTTTAGTTGATTTTGGAATAGTGACTATACCTCTTTGAATTTGCCATCTTATAATAACTTGTGGAACTGTTTTCTTATATTTATTGGCAATAGATTTAAGTATTTCGTTATTAAAAATGTCATTATGACCTTCGGCAAAAGGTGCCCAGCCCTCCATTTGAACACCTCTTTTTTTCATATATTGCAAATCATTTTCTCTTTGATAGAAAACATTACATTCGATTTGATTTACAGCCGGAGCTATTTCATTAAAACAGATAAGGTCTGCAAGTCTGTCAGCAAAACAGTTGCATACGCCTATTGCTTTAACAGCACCTATTTTATAAAGTTCTGTCATAGCTCTCCATGCTCCATAGTAATCATTTATACATTGATGAATTAAATATAAATCAATATAGTCAAGACCTAATCGGTCAAGAGATTTTCTAAAGCCCATTTTAGCCTCGCTGTAATTTGTGTTGGATACCCAAAGTTTTGTTGTAACAAATATTTCTTCACGAGGAATACCCGAACGGCGTATACCTCTGCCAACAGCTTCCTCATTACCGTAAGATGCAGCAGTATCAATAAGTCTGTAGCCAGCCTGAAGAGCATCGACAACTGCTTGTTCACATTCTACTGGGTCTGTTATTTGATAAACTCCAAAGCCTAAAATCGGCATTTTAACTCCGTTATTTAAAGTTACATATTCCATAATTTTATTTCCTTTCTTTTATAGCTGAGCCACCAAATACTTCTGACATTTTCATATTATTAAGAGCATTATCAATATTTGATACTTCTTCTTTGGAAAGGTCAATGTCGGCTGAACCTAAGTTTTCAATAAGGCGTTCTATTTTACGAGTACCAGGAATAGGAACAATATAAGGTTTTTTGCAAAGCATCCAAGCAAGAGAAATTTGGGTTGGAGTTGCATTTTTGTCTTTTGCTAAATTATTTAAAAGATTAAACAAATCTTTGTTTTTGTCATAGTTTTCAGCTTTAAATTGTGGCATATTACTTCTGTAATCACTTACACTATCAAATGTAGAACTAGGATTATATTTGCCAGTAAGTAAACCGTTAGCTAAAGGAGAAAAGGCGACAAAACCGATATTAAGTTCTTCTAATACTGGCATAAGATTTTCGTAATGCCTTGCCATCATAGAATATCTGTTTTGTATGGCAGTAATAGGGCAAACAGCATTTGCTTTTCTAATCAATTCTTCATTAGTTTCAGAAAGTCCCCAATGAGTAATTTTGCCTTCTTTTATTAAATCAGCCATAACTCCAGCCACTTCCTCAATAGGAACATTTGGGTCATATCTGTGTTGATAATAAAGGTCAATGTGGTCTGTTCCCAGCCTTCTTAAAGAATTTTCAACAGATTTTCTTATTACTTCTGGTTTTGAGTTTGGAATAAGGGATTTATTGACTGTTTTACTTTCAGTGTCAAAGCCAATACCGAATTTTGTGGCTATGACAACATTATCTCTATGTTTTTTTAATATTTTTCCAATAAGTTCTTCATTGTGGTGGGGATTATCAGCTGTTCCATATACTTCAGCTGTGTCAAAAAATGTACAGCCTAAATCAATGGCCTTTTCAATAAGCTCTGTTGCCTCTTTTTCAGTAGAAGGTGTTCCGTAGGCATGGCTTATACCCATACAGCCAAGACCTATTGCTGAAACTTTTAAATCTTTTCCTAATATCCTCTGTTTAATAAGTATTCCTCCTTTTATGGGTTATTTTAGTTTGTCATAATCTGCCTTATTAACAGGTTCAAGCCATTTAGTTCCGTAATCTCCCATACCTTCAATAGCTGGACCAGAAACAGAAATGTGAGTAAATTGACTATCATGAGTTGCTCCATGCCAATGCTTTGTACCAGCAGGAATAATAACAACATCGCCAACGCCAATTTCCTGTGGCTCTTGACCTTCCATTTGTGCATAACCTTTGCCCATTGTGCCCATTAAAATTTGTACATGGTCGTGAGTATGCCAATCATTTATACAACCCTTTTCAAAAGTAACATTAGCTATTGATACTCCACCTTCATTAGCTATGTTTTTGAGATAGACATCTCCTGTAAAGGTATTAGCTTTAAAATAGTCGCCAAGGCCGTATATAGGTTTTGCATCGGCTAAATTTCCTTTGTTATTAAGTGTTATGCTGTTATTATTTTTTGCGTTAACTGTTTTAGTTTCGCTATCCCAATTTATAGCATAATTCATTGCTTCAAGTAAATCTCTGGCAGAAACCATAGCTTTTCCGTTATTTATTTCAACATTTGTATCAACTTTTTGACCATCAACATTAATTTCATTACCATAAACCTGACTAGATAATATTGAGGCTGTTATTATTGCACCAACTATAAATTTTTTCATTTTTTATTCCTCCTTAACTATTTATTTTCTGTAGTTTAAGTATAATCCTTATTTCCTTATTTGAGAATTTCATAAAAGTTATTTATCTTAAACTAAAGGTTATAGCTAAATTCAATATTCAGAACAAATTAACGACCTTAATTTGTGGCTTGTACACAAGCCATCGGATTTATCTTTCCGATTCACTATAAAAAAGACTTAGGCAGAAAACCTAAGTCTAAAGTATAATAAAATGAAAAAGAAAATTTATATTAAAAAAGATTTACTAAAGCACCACTTATGAAAGCAAATAACATAATAAAAGCTAAATATAGTATAAAGCTCTTAGCACCAAGTACAATTTTCAATGCCCCTAAATTTGTGATTTTTGTGGCTGGACCTGTAATCATAAATGCTGTTGCAGAACCCATACTCATACCACTTGCAAGCCATTGTTGTAAAAGGGGAATTGTACCACCACCACAAGCATAAAGAGGTACACCAATAGTAGCTGCCATTAATAATCCAAAACCTCTGTTGTTAACAAAGAGGTTAGAAAAAGCTTCAGACGGTACATATCTTTGGAATAAGGCTGAAAGCAATATACCAAATAAGAAAAATAAACCTGTAGCCTTTATATTTCTTCCTATGTTTTTGAGTAATCTAAAAAACATATTGGGGTCAGTATCGTGGCTTGCTCTCTCAGAAAAGCCCTTGAAATTGAAAAAGTTTTTGTTATGATAAAAAATTCTTACAAGTAATCCGGCTACAATACCACATACAAAACAAGATATAAATCGTACACAAAGTGCAAAGTTGCCAAGGGCTGCACTATACATTAAAAGTTGAGGATTTAAAAGTATAGAACTCATCATAAATGCTGCTAAATAATCATCTCTCATACCTTTTTGAGAAAATGAAGCTGCAATAGGAATTGTTCCATACATACAAAGAGGGGATAATATACCCAATAAACTGGCAGGTATAATTCCAACTACGCCTAAATGCTTATCCTGTATGCTAGAAAAAACTTTATGTATTTTATCTTTTCCAAATACTGAAACGGCAGAGCCGATTACTATACCTAAAACCCAATATACAAATATTTGTCTTAACTGTATATCAAAGTAATACCATATATAAATAAACTCTCTTTTTATTACATCAAAAATCATAATATATCACCTCATTGTTTAAATTCAGTTTAATATATAGGGGTATTATTTTTTTAGTGTTTCGTTCATACTTCCGGTTCTATAACCCTTTAAATCCATTGATATATATGTGAAACCGTATTTTTCAAATTCAGTAACTATTTTTAGTCTATTTTTTTCTTCAATTAATTTAGGAAATTCATCAGGCAAAACTTCTATTCTTGCGATTGTGCCATGTATTCTTACTCTTAATTGGTGGAAACCTAAATCAAGTAAAAGTTGTTCTGCTTTATCAACCATAGAAAGTTTTTCTTTTGTAATTTCTTCGCCATACACAAAGCGAGAAGAAAGACAAGCAAAGGATTGCTTATCCCAAGTATTTAATTCTAATTTTTTTGATAGTTCTCGTATTTCATTTTTATTAAGTTCTGCATAACGCAAAGGACTTTTTATATTAAGCTCCGATACAGCCTGTAAACCAGGTCTGTAATCTCCGTTATCGTCAATATTAGAGCCTTCAACTATATTCTTAATATTGTTTTCTTTTGCTATTTCTGTAATTTTTTCAAAGAGTTCCTTCTTACAGAGATAACATCTGTTTACAGGATTTTTGCAAAATCCGTCTATTTCTAATTCTTCGGATTCAACTACTATATGTTTTATGCCTTCTTTTTGACAGAATAACTTAGCCTCGTTAAGTTCTCTTTTAGGAAAAGAACAAGACTCTGCTGTTACGGCAATAACTTTATCACCAAGTACATCATGTGCTGTTTTTAAAAGAAAAGTAGAGTCTACACCACTAGAAAAGGCTACTACAACACTTTCAAGACTAGAAAGATAATTCTTTAGTTTTTCAAATTTTTCATTTATATCCATAGTATTCCTCCGTTTTAGTTAGTTTTGTATTTAAAATAAGCTTAATATATATTGTGTTAATAAAATTCAAAATTAATGGAAAAAGTATTTCACCAAAAAGGTGTAAGGCGATAAATTAAAAATTTAGTATTTATTTATCAATATTTACTAAATTATAGTTTCTGCTACCTAAACCAATTTCTTCAGCGTGTTCAAGAGTGTGGATACCATTTCTTGATTCAATTCGTTCAATTAATGCACCACTTTCTTTTCTAGGAGTGTTGTATACTATATCAACACAAGCTTGGTCAAGGGCAACAGGGTCAGTAGATGCAAGTATACCTACATCGTGCATTTCTGGCTCAGCAGGGTTGCTGTCGCAGTCACAGTCAACAGAAAGGTTGTTCATAACACTTATGTAAATTATACCACCATTTTTCTGTTTGTCATTGTGTACAGCCTGAGCAGCTTCTGCCATAGATTCAAGGAACTGGTCCTGTGTACCTAATGCAGCAATCTTAAAGAAGTTTTCTCTAACTTCATCAGATGTTTTAACTTTTGCATCAGCAAAATTTTCTTTGTATGAATCGTTGTTAAATCCTGTTTCACTATGTCCACCTGAATGAATATAGTTCTTTCCTCTTGGTGAGCTAATACCAATAGAAATATTCTTAATAGCACCACCAAAACCACCCATTGCGTGTCCTTTGAAGTGGGATAAAACTATCATAGAGTTGTACTTATTGTAATCAGCACCTACAACATCATACTTGAGGTTTACAGCTTTATCGCTTACAGGCAACTCGATTGAACCATTTTCACCCATAATATCTACATCAGCAATATCTGTAAATCCATGGTCTTTTGCAACTTGCTTATGTACAGCTGTTTCTATTCTTGAACCACCGTAAGCAGTATTACATTCTACTATAGTACCATTAACCTTTTGTACAAGATTTTTAATAAGGTTAGGGTCAAGGTAGTAATGACCACCGGCTTCACCAGTTGAAAGTTTAACAGCAACATTTCCCTGTGGCTTAAATCCAAGTTGGTTATAAACATTCATTAAACCTTCAGGTGAAATATCTTTTGTCATATAAACAACAGGAGCATTTTGGTCATTTACTCTGTGGTCCATAGCTGTTGTTTCTTCAGTTTCTTCCTGACTATTTGTAGTATTTATAGTTGTTTCTTCAGTTTCTTCTTTGTTATCTGTAGTATTTACAGTAATTTCAATAGTTTTAGTATCTGAATCCCAAGCTACATTAAATCCAAATCCTTCAGAAATAAAGCGTATAGGTAACATAGTTCTATTGTTAATAATAGCAGGAGCAACATCAAGCTTTTCAGTCTTATCGTTTAAATATGCTTCTGTACTGTCAATAACAAGACGAATTACATTGTTATCGTACTTTAATGTTACTTCCTTTGTGTCATGATTCCATTCAACACTTCCACCAACAGACTCAATAATGGCTCTTATTGGCACAAGTGTATGACCATCTACAATTAATGGCTTTGTTCCGAAACCGGAGTCGATTTCTGAAGTCTGACCGTCTATAGTCATATTGGGGTTATCAATTTGTAATGAAATTACTTTTTGACTATCAGCAGCAAAAACTTCAGGTTTATTGCTTAACATAACTGCTGATATAAATGTTGAACATATAATAACAGTAGCCAAAACAAAAGCAATAAGTTTTTTGATGTTAAAACTTTGATACATATTAAACCCTCCTTAACATAGTTTAATTTTTTATGCTTTACACCTTTAAGGTGAAATACTGCAATATTTTGATTTATGTTTTAACAAAATATTTTATAAATTTAGTAAATTGTACAACTTAAAGTTAACTATAGGTCAATAGATTGAAATGTAAATTTTTTGTAAATCGGGGATTTTGTTAATATAACATTTTATAGATTAAGTATAATGCTCATTTTATAATTTGAGAATTTCATAAAAGTTATTTATCTTAAACCTAAAGTTATAGCCAAATAAAAAAGACTTGAGAAATTCTCAAGTCTTAAATATATTATTTCATATTTTTTATTTTTATAACTGCTTTTAGAAAAGCTTCAACCTGTGGAGAAGGGTTAGGGGAATGTAAAAATCCATAAGGAATAGTGTAATCCCAATCAACAGGTATTAGTTTCAAAAGGGGATGAACATTTTTCCAATATTCAATAGTTAGTAGAATGTTATTTTCACTTTCACAGCGATTAAATACCTCTACATTATAAAAAGAAAAATCTATTAAATTTATTTCCGGATAATTGTTTGTTAAATCTTCTCTTATTTTATCAACATAACTGCTCCAGCCTTTTTTTATAACCATAAAATTTTCGCCTTTTAGGTCATCTAAAGTTATTTTTTCTTTTTCAGCTAGTCTATGATGAATAGGAACAGCACAACAGAATTTTACTTTTGATACTTCTGTTGCCTCGCATTGTCTGTAATCAAGAAATGTATCGTCAAATATTCCAGCAACAATATCTATATTTTTTCCTAAATTTAGCAGAATTTCCCTTGCGTTTTCCGGTGTGTTTTCAAATGACACCAGTTTAAATTTTAAGTTAGGATATAGATTATGTATATTAGGCCATAGCTCCAGTAAAAGATGACTAGGTGTCATTATTGATGTGCCTACTTTTATAGTATTATCGCCAGAAGTAATAGTTTTTGCTCTGTTAACGGAGTCCTCTAAATACTTAATTATATATTTTGCATCACTATAAAATGACTTTCCGGCTTCCGTAAGAGAAACACCTTTAAAACTTCTTTGGAATAATTGTATATTTGTATCCTCTTCCAAGGTGTTAATTTGTTTTATTACTGCAGTTGTAGATATGAATAGTTTTTCAGCAGCCTTTGAAAAACTTCCTTCATCAGCTACAACAACAAAAGTTTCTAATTGACTATTGAACAACATTATCACCAACCTTTTATTACTTATGTTATGATTATATCAAATTTTCTGTTTTTATGCAAAATGCATTTTTATTAAGATTACAAAGCCCGTAAACCAAAAGTTATATCTCTATAACTAAAACGAACTTCCACATAAAAACAAATTTGATTATAATTAAGTTACAAAAAATAAGGAGGTAAAATTTATGAAAAGACGATTATTAGTATCTTTAGCTGCTATTATGACTATATCAGCTTTAACAGCCTGCGGTAGTTCAAATCAAAATACACTTAATATTGCAAAAGAGGGTATGTTCTCATCTGGAGGTACTGTTACTCAGCCTGTTGCAGGAAAATATGATGAAAAATCCAACTGGCTTGATTCTACAAGAGCTGGTAATACAGCACATGTTGACCATGCAAATGTACTGTACCAAAATCCAGAAAATGATAACGGAAATCCTATAGTTTATCTCCATGGTTATGGACAGTCAAGAATGGGTTGGATGACAACTCCAGACGGTAGAGATGGTTGGGCTGAAATTTTCTTAAAAAATGGACATAGTGCATTTTTAGTTGACCAACCAAGACGAGGCGAAGCTGGTTCAACAACAGAAATGACTAAAGATGGTATGTTAGATGCTTGGGCAGAAGATTCCAAGGCTTATAAGCCAGGTGACCAAGCGTGGTACACTCATTTTAGAATAGGTAGAGTAGCTCCTGAAAGATATGAGGGTTCACAATTTCCAGAGGGTGATGAGGCTCAAAATCAGTTCTTCCGTCAAATGACACCTAATACTGGTAGTTATGATGAGGCTGTTGATGCTGCTGCAATGGGCGAAGTTATGTCTGATGTAAAGGAAATGACAGGAAACAAGTCTATTTATATTACTCATTCTCAAGGTGGCAGAGTAGGTTGGTCTACACCAGTAGAAAATGTTTCTGCCATTATTGCTATTGAGCCAGGTGGAACACCAGAAATTGGCTCTGAAAATTACAAAAAACTTTTAGATGCTAAAATTCCTATTGCAATTTACTTTGGCGATTATATTGATAATGGTCCAGAGGATATTCAATCTACAGCTTTTTGGAAAAATGTAAGAGATACAGCTCTTGAATTTGCTAAACAGTATAATGCTGATGGTGGAGATTGTACAGTTGTAGATTTACCTAAGGAAGGTATTACTGGTAATAGCCACTTTATGTTCCAAGAAAAGAACAACAAAGAAATAGCTGACCATATTGAAAAATGGCTTTCTGAAAGAGGATTGAACTAGGAACTATGGTAAATAGGTATGAAATTTATATATTATCTTAGGTACGGGTTTAAAATATAATTATGTTTTATAAATATTTTATTGAATTTTTTAAATAAAAACATACTTGACAATATAAAAAAGACTGCTATAATTGAATACGAAAGGGGCTAAATAAATTAATTAACTTCTTTCTTTGAAAAGAAGGCGTTTTTTATCCGACAAGCGGCTTGTATAAGCTTTTATTGTCATTTTTTTTCAATGCGTTCTTTGTATAGGGAACGAACGGTAAAAAACAATGCCTGACAATATTGTATATAAAAAAGACTTTAGAAGTATTGCACTTGTAAAGCAAGTCCTGAATTAAGTTGGGCTTTTGAACAGACAAAAATGTGGCACCTAGAAAAAGTGCCACATTTTTGCGTTTATAATAATTTTTCTAATTCCTTTACCTGTTCATCAGTTGTTGCCCAGCTTGTAGCAAACCGTATAACTGTATTATTTTCATCATACTTTTCCCAAAATCCATAAGACAATTTGCCTTCAAATTCTTTTAATTTTTTATTATCCATAATAACAAATTGCTGGTTAGTAGGGCTATCTATATAAATTTTGTAGCCTTTTGAAATTAAAATGTTCTTTATTTTCATAGCTTGATTAATTGCATTTTTACATATTTTGAAATAAAGGTCATCAGTAAAAAGTGTGTCAAACTGAATACCTAGCAACCAACCTTTAGCCAAAAGTCCACCATTTTGTTTTATTGTTGTAAAGAAATGAGGAACTTTCATATTGCTGAAAACAACAGCTTCGCCAAACATTGCCCCTGTTTTTGTACCACCTATATAAAATACATTACAAAGTTTTGCAATATCCTTTAATGTTAAATCAGTATTTTCAGCACAAAGCCCATAGCCTAATCTAGCACCGTCTAAATAAAGTTTTATATTATATTTGTCACAGATGTTTCGTATCTGTTCCAATTCATTTTTTGTATAAAGAGTTCCATATTCAGTAGGGTGTGAAATATAGACCATACCTGGGTAAACCATATGCTCACGATTACCATCTGTATGGTATGTATTAAGGTAGTTATCTAAAACAGTAGGATTGATTTTACCATTAGTGTGAGGTATAGTGAGAACTTTGTGACCATTTGTTTCAATAGCTCCGGCCTCGTGAACAGAAACATGACCAGTATCAGCAGAAACAACACCCTCGTAATTTCTTAAAATGCCTTTTATTACTGTGGCATTTGTCTGAGTACCACCTACTAAAAAGAATATTTCAGCATCTTCTGACAAACCACAGGCTTTTCTTATTTTCTCTTTTGCAGATTGACAGTATATATCTGTACCATATCCACTATTTTTATCTAAGTTTATAGATGAAATTTTTTCTAAAATCTCTGGAGCACAACTCTCCATATAGTCACTATCAAAATTAATCATAATACAACATTCCTTTAATGTGTCTTTTTATCAACATATTCGTTTTTGTATTTAGATACAGCAATTATTTGAGTTTTATATAAGCTGTAATAACCTGAGAGCATATAACTTATAGCTATAGCTAATAGGAAGTAGAGTATAGGGGCTTTGCCGAAAAGCTCAAGGGCTATTAAAAGAGAGGCAATAGGGCAATTTGTAACACCACAGAATACGGAAACCATACCAATAGCAGCACCTAAAGATGAAGATAAGCCTAAAACAGGTGCAATAACACAACCAAATGTAGCACCAACAAAGAATGAAGGAATGATTTCACCACCCTTATATCCACAAGCCAGAGTTATAGCTGTGAAAAGCATTTTCCAAAAGAAGTCTGAGTTGCGAGCTGTACCACCTATAGCAGATGCAATAACTTCAATACCTGTACCACTGTAGCGAGTAGTACCTAAAATTAAAGTAATACATAAAATTACTGTACCACCGAAAAATACTCTTTCATAAGGGTTAGAGGAAAATGTTTTAAATACTTTACCAAAGCTGTGTAACATAATACAGAATATAACACTAATACCAGCACAAAGACAAGCAAGTAATATTGTCTTTCCACCTGTAAGTAAATTAAATTCTGTAATCCCCTTTATAAGATAATTAGGGGTTTCACACCCTAAGGATTTTCCTATAGAACTTGCTACTAAAGAAGAAATAGTGCAGGGAACTAAGGCAGAGTATTGCATAATACCGACACTACCAACTTCTATAGAAAATATAGCAGCAGCAACAGGTGTGCCGAATATAGCAGAAAAGGCAGCACTCATACCACTCATTATGAAAACTTTTTTGTCTTTAGAGTCTAATTTAAACCAATTTCCAAGATAATTTCCTATACTACCACCAATCTGTAAAGCTGCTCCCTCACGACCAGCTGAACCACCAAACATCTGTGTAAGGACTGTACTTATAAAAATAAGTGGAGCCATTCTAAGAGGTATATGTTCGTCAGAATTAATGGAAGACAGAACAAGGTTCGTACCTTTATCTTGAGCGTTCGAAAATTTATTGTAGAGATATACAATTAAAAGACCCACAATAGGTAAGAAAATAGCAATACCTACATTGGTTTCACGAAGTGTGACTGCCTCTGTAAGACAAAAATTAAATGCAGCGGCTACAAGTCCTAGTATAACACCTGTAACTGATGCAAATATAATCCAACGCAATAATCGCCATATTCTGTTAAATATATGTTTAAAAAATGCTTTTATAAATTTCATTTTAATACCCTTATCCTAAAATTATGGGTGAACTATTGTCCACCCATAAAATATTAATCATTATTTTGTTGTTTAATAACTACGCCACCGTTGCCAAAGTTTGTATTTGGCTTAACGGCTTCAATATTAGAAAGTACCCAATCAAATTCCCCAGTAGTGATTATGAAACCACAGTATTCACATTTTCCAGAGCTTGTAACACTTGTAGGAGCACCACAATGAGGACAAGCAACTGTTGATTTACCACTTTTAACAGGGTCAGTTAATACGCCGACTTTTCTCATAAATGTGTAAATATATTGTAAATGATATTCAGTATTTGGGTTGCCTTGAAGTACCTTGCCAGTTTTTTCATCTTTGATATAATCAGTCATACGAGCCTGAATATAGACATGCATAAATTCATATTGACTATCTCTATAGTATTTGAATAAATATGCCTGATTGACATTTATTCTATCAAGAACATTTATTTTGCCATTTTCTATGTACTGTTTTATCAATTCTGTATGCTGTTTATAAAGTTCTTCTTTTTCAAAAGGACGAACTTTTTCAAAATCTCTTTCAGACCAAGCATTTTGTAATGTTATAAATACTTCTTTTACCCAACCTATAAATTTTTCACTTGAGAAATTTGGGTCAATCCTTGTAATAGCGTTTACTATTTCGTCTGTGTGGTTTTGTATTGTTGGCACAACACCAGTAGTAGGAGATGAATTTTTGCTATTCTTTGTTTTTAAATAGGAAATAAAAAGTACAACACCTATAACAATAATAGTAAGTATTATGTCAGACCCAGTTATGTCGCTGTCATCTGAATCACTATAGTAGTAATAGCTACCACCATAGTTACCACCACTACTGTAGCCACCGTCATAGCCTCCACTATAGCTACTGCCACCACTACTACCACTACTGTAGTCATTAAAATTGCCTAAGTCAGCAAAGGCATTAAGCTTTAATCCCATCACTATGGCTACAAGACAAAGTAGTGTAACAAATAAATTTCGTTTTTTCATAGGCTGTTACCTCCTATTGACGAGGTTTGCCACAGTTAGAACAGAAGTTTCCTGTATTTTCAGAACCACATTCACAAGTTCAACTTCTAGCTTTTCCACAATTGGAACAGAAATTACCATTATTAGTTTGACCGCAGCTACAAGTCCAAGGAGTAGGGGTATTGTTTTGTGTATTCTGTTGAGATTGACCCATTTTCATAAGGTCTTGAACATTTGCACCACCGGCATTCTGAGCCATACCCATACCCATAAAGGCATTTACCGCACCGTTGGTGTTTTTAGCTGCACTTTCCATAGCATTTGCTTGAGCAGTACCTAATCTAGCACCAAGAAGTGATGGGTCAGAAAATGCTCTTGCCTCCTGCATACGAGAAATTTTTTCAGCACTTTCAACATCAACTGTAATTGATGCAAAAGCTACAGAAACAATGGAAATTCCTCTTAATTCATTCCAATCAGCTGTAAGTTCTGTATTTAATTCATTGGCAATTTCCTTAGTATAAAGAGGTAATTGGTCGTAGGCTATACCCTTTAAAGCAATTCTGCCCAATGCCGGCTGTAATGAGCTTTGAATCTCTGTTTTGAGCTGTTCATCTATAGATATTTTTTTGTAAACATCAGCTACATTTGCACATACATTAGTGTAGAACATAACAGGATTTGTAATTCTGTAAGAGTATGTTCCATAGCCTTGAATTTTAATAGTGAAGTTAAACTCACTATCTCTGAAAGGGACATCGCCTATGCCAATTTTGTTATTCATTATTTCCTTAGTGTTAATGAAATAAACTCTTTGGTCATTTTCAGGCTGACCACCGAATGTAAATCTTTTACCTACCTTTGCAAAAGACTCTTTAAGTCCGGAAAAACCACTATCAAAAAGAGAAGGTTCTGTTCCTGTGTCATAAGTATAAGCACCAGCTTCAGTAGTAAAATCAACAATTTTGCCGTTTTCAACAATGAGCATACATTGACCTTCATTTACAGCAATCTTACTTCCGTTAGTAATAATATTGTCACTTCTCTTAGTGTTTGATGAGCCTTTGTTTATGCGAACCTCACCTTTAGCCATAAGAGTGTCACCGTCAAGAGCATCGCAATAGATATATTCTTTCCATTGGTCAGCAAGTACAGTTCCAATTGATGAAAAAGCTGCTTTTATTAATCCCATAATAGAACCTCCTTTATAAATTTAATATAGCCTAAATTGTAAATATTATAAATTGATGAAATATTCCATAATCTTAGGACCGTTTTCGATGAAGATACCAGATTCCTTAGCACCTTCTTCAGAATATGTACCACCTGCTGCTGGAGTACTCTTTTTGTAAATCATAAATGGTACAGGGTCATTTGTATGTGTCATTAAATCAAGAGGAGTAGGGTGGTCAGGTAAAATCATAACCTTGTAATCATCGTACTGTTCAAGAGCATTGAGAACAGGTCCAAGAATTTTTTCGTCAATTAATTCAAGAGATTTAACCTTGTTTTCGATTTCGTGTCTGTGACCACATTCGTCTGGAGCTTCAACATGAATGTATACGAAATCCTGACCCTTTGCAAGCTCGTCAATAGCTGCCTGAGCCTTACCTTCAAAATTAGTATCAATATAACCAGTTGCACCGTCAACATGAACAACATTCATACCGGCAAATTTACCAATACCCTTTAATAAGTCAACAGCACTAATCATAGAGCCTTTAAGACCGTATTTCTGTTCAAATGGAGAAAGACTAGCCTTAACACCCTCGCCCCAAAGCCACATAGAGTTAGCTGGACGAAGACCCTTTTCAACTCTTGCCTTGTTAATAGGGTGGTCCTTTAATAAATCATAACTTTTAACCATCATATCGTAAAGTTTTTTAGCATTTGGTGCAGTTGGAATATATTCCCTAATTGGCTTACCAGTAATGTCGTGAGGTGGAGTAAGAGTACCAACTTCAAGAGTACCATTATTCCAAATAAGACAATGTCTGTAGCTTACACCAGAGTAAAGCTGGAATTCTTCATTGTTGAAGTGTTCACATAAGTAGTCAATAAGAACTTTTGCTTCTTCTGTTGAAATATCGCCAGCACAGTAGTCAATAATAGTCTTGTCTTCGTAATTTGGTTCATCAGAAAGAGTAACAAGATTACAACGGAAGGAAACATCAGTTGGCTTCATATCAATACCGATACTTCCAGCCTCTAATGGAGAACGGCCTGTATAACAAACCTGTGGGTCATAACCCATAACAGAAAGGTTAGCAACATCGCTACCAGGCTTTAAATTGTCAGCAACTGTCTTTACCTTACCAATAACAGCAGTTTTAGCAAGTTTATCCATATTAGGAGTTTTAGAAACTTCTAATGGAGTTTTGTTGCCAAGTTCTTTTACAGGATAATCTGCACAACCATCGCATAATAATACTACATATTTCATAGGTAATAGAACCTTCTTTCTTAAAAGTTAAATTTTTTCTTAATTATATCACAGTAAAAAAGCAATAACAACAGAAAATATAATATTTTAAATTAAATGAAAATATGTTATAATTACAGAACGAAAAAAACAAAATTGGAGGTTATATACAATGAAAGTATTATTAATGAATGGTAGTCCAAATGAAAAGGGTTGTACTTATACAGCATTATCAGAAGTAGCAAAAAGCTTAAATTCTTTGGGTATTGATACTGAAATTTACTATGTTGGCGAAGATGTTTCAAAGGAAACTCTCTTAAAGGTAAAGGATATGTGTGCTGAAAGTGATGGTTTTGTAATTGGTTCTCCAGTTTACTATGCTTCTGCAACAGGTAGCCTTACTCATTTCCTTGACAAGATTTTTGGTGTAGCTGGTAAGGATTTAGCTTATAAGCCAGGTGCAACTGTTGTTAGTTGCAGACGAGGTGGTGCATCATCAACTTTTGAACAGATAAACAAGTATTTTACAATTAACAATATGCCTGTTGTATCTTCAAACTACTGGAATATGGTACATGGTAACACACCAGCTGAAGTAGTTCAGGACGAAGAAGGTATGCAGACTTGTAGAGAGCTTGGCAAAAATATGGCTTGGCTTTTAAAGTGTATTGAAGCTGGTAAAAATAACGGTATCGAAAAGCCAGTTGCTGAAGCAAAAGTTAAAACAAATTACATTAGATAAGCACAAAACAGTTTTTTCATAAGTATAATACAATATATAATTCCATTCGGAGGATTGTTGTATGAAAAAATTGCCTCTTTCCTGTGTACCTATTGGTGCAGTTGGTTTTGTAGATTGTGTCGCAGATATTAATAGTAAAAAACGCCTAGTAGAAATGGGTTTTACTAAAAAGGCAAGAGTAATTCCTCTCCATATTAGTCCAGGGGGCGACCCTGTAGCATACTTTGTGAAAGGTGTGGTTATAGCAGTCAGACACGAAGATGCTGAAAATATTTTGGTTACTATAGGGGAGGAATAATTATGGATAAAAAGAAAACCATAGTCCTTGTAGGTAATCCAAATACAGGAAAGAGTACAATTTTTAATGCCCTTACGGGAATGCACCAGCATACTGGAAATTGGAACGGCAAGACAGTAGACTGTGCTGAGGGAGATTTTGTATATAAGGATACAGAATTTAAAATTGTAGATTTACCTGGCATTTATTCTACTAATCCAGTTTCAAAAGACGAAAAATGTGCTGTGGAATATCTAAAAAATGAACACATTGATGTGGTAGTTGTTGTGCTTGATGCAACTTGCCTTGAAAGAAGTTTGCCTTTGGTTTTTCAAGTGGCACAAATAAAAAGTAATGTTGTAATTTGTGTCAATCTCTTAGACGAGGCAGAGAAAAAAGGCGTTTGCATTAATACAGATGTTATGGAAAAGATATTTGATTTGCCTGTTATTCCAATGAAAGCCAGAAAAGGTATTGGTATAAATGAACTTAAAGAGGCTGTTTATATATCTGATAAAAAAGAAATTTACAGTTGCCCTATAACTCTAGAAGAAGTGTATACGCAGAGTGTTAAGGATTGCAGGGATTTTCGTGACAATATTGACAGAAAAATTGACAATATTGTAATGAGTAGAAAATACGGAATACCTATTATGCTTTTACTTATGGCGTTGTTATTATGGATAACTGTTGTAGGAGCAAATTATCCATCGGCTGTCCTTGCTGAAATTTTCTCTATTATGGAAAATGATTTAATGGATATGACAGCAGGTCATAATTTGATAAGAGGAATTTTTGTAGAGGGAATGTTCAGAACTCTTAGCTGGGTTGTAGCAGTAATGTTGCCACCTATGGCAATATTTTTTCCACTTTTTACATTTCTTGAAGATTTTGGCTATTTGCCTAGAATGGCTTTTAATTTGGATAATATTTTTAAGAAAGCAAAATCCCATGGAAAAATGGTTCTTACTATGTGTATGGGTTTAGGCTGTAATGCAGCAGGTGTTATTTCTGCCAGAATTATAGATTCTCCAAGGGAAAGGCTGTTGGCAATAGTTACAAATAATTTTGTACCTTGTAATGGTAGATTTGCGTCAATAATAATATTGGCAAGTGTCTTTGTAGGTGGAAAGTTGATTACATTAAAATCAGCTTTGGCTGTTCTTTTATCCGTAATATTAGCTTTTTTTATTACATTGATTGTTTCATATGTATTGGGTAGCACAGTTTTAAAAAAAGACAACAGCTCTTTTGTATTGGAATTGCCACCTTATAGAAAGCCGAACCTATGGAGTATTATTGTAAGAAGTGTAAGAGAGAAAATACTTTTTGTGTTAGGTAGAGCTGTAGTTGTTTCTGCTCCGGCCGGCATATTAATATGGATTTTGCAAAATCTTAATGTAAATGGAATTAGTGTTTTAGCCCACATAGCAAATTTTCTAAATCCATTAGGTCAACTTATGGGATTAGACGGCTATATTTTAACTGGTTTTATATTGGGAATACCGGCTAATGAAATAGTTTTACCTATTATAATTATGTGCTATACAGGTGGAAGTGGACTGATTTCTATTGAAAATATAGCTGATATACAATCAATTTTTGTGCAAAATGGTTGGACTTTTATTACAGCTATATGTACAGCATTGTTTTTTATTAACCATTTCCCTTGTGCTACTACACTGTGGACAATTAAAAAAGAAACAGGAAGTATAAAATGGACAGTTTTTTCAGCATTACTGCCTACAGTTGTTGGTGTTGTGCTATGTATCGTAGTAAATTTTGTTTTAAAAACAATATGTGGAATAATATAGAAAATTGATTTGACCTCTAAACAAAATTGTTTAGGGGATTTTTTTGTTTAAAATCTAAATAGAAATCCAAATTTTGAAACTTGACTTACGAACAAATGTTCTATATAATATTTATATAAAAACTATTTTGAGGAGGGTAAGCAAGTGGAGAATAAAATATATGGTTGCATAGATTTAAAAAGTTTTTATGCTTCTGTGGAATGTGCTGAAAGAGGATTAGACCCATTTAAAACTAACCTTGTTGTTGCTGACCCATCTCGTGGTAGTGGAGGAATATGTCTGGCTATTAGCCCTGCTATGAAAAATTTGGGCATAAAAAACAGATGCAGACTTTTTGAAATTCCTAAAAATGTGAAATATATTACAGCCTTGCCTAGAATGAAAAAATATATGGAATATTCAGCGAATATATATTCAATTTATTTAAAATATATGAGTAAGGAAGATATTTATATATACTCTATAGACGAATGTTTTTTCGATTTTACACCTTATTTATCCAGTTATGGAAAAACACCAAGAGAATTTGCTGTTATGCTTATGGAGGTTGTTATGAAAAATACTGGAGTTTATGCCACAGCTGGAATAGGTACAAATTTGTTTTTGGCAAAAGTGGCATTGGATATAACAGCAAAACATATTTCGGATAATATAGGTTTTCTTGATGAAAATGAGTTTAAGAAAACCATATGGCACCATAGACCAATTACAGATATATGGAACATAGGCAAAGGAATTGCAAAGCGACTTGAAAAATATGGTGTTCAGGATTTATACGGTGTTGCACATATGGATGAAAGCATTTTGTATAAGGAATTTGGAGCAAATGCAGAATTTTTAATAGACCATTCTAAGGGATATGAACCCTGTACCATAAAAGAAATTCACGATTATAAGCCTAAAACAGAATCTATATCAAATGGACAAATTTTATTTAATGATTACAATTTTGATGAGGCATTAATTGTACTTTATGAAATGGTGGACCAGTTGGTATTGGAATTAACTCAAAGAAAATCAAAGACGAATTCAATATCATTGTATGTAAGGTATTCAAAGGAGTGTACAGCCTCTACAGGTGGTACAAGGAAGTTGAATTTTAGAAGTAGTTCCTATAGAAAAATATTATCAGAGTTTGAAAAACTTTACAGAGAAACTACAAAGAAAAATTATCCTATTAGACAAATAAATGTAGGACTTAACCATATTGAAGAAGATGAATTTAAACAGCTTGATTTATTTGGAAAAGTAGATGATGACAAGGAGATAAAGGTACAAAAAGGCATTATTGAAATTAAGAATAAATTTGGTAAAAATGCGGTTTTGAGGTGCTCTAGCCTTCAGGATAAGGCTACAGCCAGAATAAGAAATAAACTTGTGGGAGGACACAACGGTGAGTGATAGAGCAAGACAGTTTATGCCTTTTTCGCCTTTAAAAGGCTATTATGATTTAATTGAAAAATGTGAGAGGATAAAAGAGCCAAAAATAGAATTAACTGAGGATATGTTAGAAATAATATCTCAAAAATTAAATAAGATAGAAAAAGGCATTATGATAAAAGTGAAATATTATGATGTTGACAGTTATGTGGAAATAGAGGGAATGATTTCAAATATAGATAAGATATACAACAATTTAACAGTAATAAAAACTGTAATTAAATTTGAAGATATTTATGACATTTCTTTTGTGTAAGGAGTATAAACAGTGGTTTATACTCTTTTTTTGATAGCTTGTTCTGGTGCGTAAGTTACATAATTTTGTTGACAGTGAGAACATATATGGTAAAATTAAATAAAGAGAGTGTAATAGAATTGGGGTGTTACTATGAATAGAGAAAATATGATTAATATTTTAGAAAAAGTGTCTAACAAAAATGACCTTTGTTATATTAGTAGTAAAACAAAATATTCTTTGGAATTATCCTATGCAATAAAGTATAATGAAAAATTTTTGATGGTTGCTGATACTTGTGATTATGAGTATGACGGATATATAATAATTAAATGGGAAAATATTGAAGAAATAGAGTATAATAAACGGGCAATATTTGAAAGTAAAATAATAAAAAATGAAAATGGTAAACCAGATATAGAAAATGTAATAGACATAAAATTAGATAGTTACAAAACAATATTTAATCATTTTTTGAATAAGAATGAAAATATAACTATATATTGTGATAGTTGTTCTGAAAAATATGTAGATGAAGATACAACTACTGCTTTAAATATAGGTAAAATAATAGAAATTAAAGATGATTATATAGTATTTAAAAGATTTGATGGAGTAGGAAAGTGGTATCCGGAAAATAAAATATATTATAGTGATATTTCAGAAATTTTGTTTGGGGATAGGTATACTAGAATTATGTCAAAGTATACTCATAATTGAAAAGGGGTGTTGGTATGATAAATAAGGAGTTATTGGACAAAATTATTAGGAAATCTGACATCTGTAAATTTGAATGTATCTTTGATGATATAAGTGGAGTACCTGTAAAATACAATGAAAAATATATAATGGTAAACATATACGAAGATTTTCAATTTGACGGCTTCTGTATATTTGATATAACAGAAATTGAAAATATATGTTATGATGAAACATACGAATTTATAAACCATATATGCAAAGAAGAAAAAATATATCCACCTAAGGTAGAAAATATTAATATTGAAAATTTCACTAATGTGTTTAATTATTTTAAAAATAATGAAGAAAATATTATAGTCGAATGTGGTGGATATGATGACGAAGACTATAGCTTTTCCATTGGTAAAGTGGAAAAAGTTACAGAGGAGTACATAGAAATTAAATACTTTGATTATATGGCTAAATGGGATGAAGATGAACTTGATAGGGTTTATTATGATGATATTTCAGTTGTATCTTTTGGGAAAAGATATATTAAATATATGTCAAAATATACCCATTAATTAAAGAGGTGGTTTTATTGAAAAACTTGTTGAATAAAGTTATGATACTTGCAGTTGTTGTAGCGATTGTGGTTGGAGGTATTGTTTTTCAAAATAGAAAAAGTTTAGCTTATGCAAATAGTAGAATAGTACCTATTGGTGACAGCATTTTTTATAATGACTACAATATGTTTTTAAGAGAAGTGCCTATTAAAGGACACAGAGGTGCTATCATTTATAAAAGAGTAAAATTAATGGGTGGCGATGGAAAATATATTTGTGCTAAGGATAATAATAAAAATGTTTATATATTTAATGTAAAAAATACAGAAAAATATAAGTTAAGTAATATCGACGCAGCAGATATGGATATATATAACAATAAAATTTATTATGCCAATAAAAGTGATGGAAATAAGATTTACAGCATTTGTTTTAATGGAAAAGAAAATATAAAAGTAAGCGATGCGACTACTTCTCATTTGAGGGTCACTAATAATCATATATATTTTGAAAACAATAGAGATAACATATATTCATTGTCACTATTGACTAAGGAAATTAAAAATGTGTACGAAGGTAGTAACTGCTATTTCTTTGAAACTGATGGCAAATATATTTATTTAAGTGATTATCAGAATGATAATACAATTTTAAAATTAGATGCCCATACTTTTGAAGAAAAAGGTAGAATAAATATAAGAACAGTTAATTTCTGTATTTATAATGGAAGTTTGTGCTATATTCCATTTGTTGATGAAGATGATATAGGGGATAATTATAAAGATTATTCTCATATATATAATGAAGAAGGTCAAATTATTTTATAAAAATAAGGCTGTCGATTTGTGTAATATAATCGACAGCCAAAATTACTTTTTAGGGGATAATTATGCTCCTAAAATTCTGTTTTTATGATGAGTGTCAAAGGCTTCAAGGCAATTATCAGCAGAGGCAGTATTTATAAGTCTATTTATTACACCTTTTTTCCATACTGTGTCGGTATTAGTGCGAGATAACATACAGGCACATTCAAAAATTCGTAAACACACGAAATCATCTACTTTATTCCATTCGGTATCAGGAAGTGTAAATTCTGTTTCGTAACCTTTTCTGAAAGGTTCTAAATAGCTAAAGAACAAGTCATTTCTGTTGTTTTCCAAAGGAGTTTCTGGGTCAACTATAAATGAAAATATGGCTGTAGCTATATCTGACATATAGTAGCCATAACAACAATTATCAAAATTAAATGCTTTTGCATTATCCCATTCTATCAATATATTGTTAACCTGAAAATCCCCATGTATCATACCAAATGTTTCCGGAACTTCTGGATAGGATTTTATTTTTTCAATTCTTGTATGGAGTTTAGATAATATTTCAGAAGAAACATAGTCTTTTAAATATGAAAAGTCAAAAGAATTTTTTTCATACCACTTACATCTATTGAATTTTAGACCTTCTTTTTGTTCCTTATAGCTTATAGAATGTATTTTGCCTAACAATTTGCCAACAATGTAAAAATATTGGTCATCTCTGTTTTCAGCATTGGCTTTTTCGCCATATATTAACTTAAATTGTGATACACAATATTCATTATCATCTATTGAAAATTCTTCGGCTATAGAATTTGTAAGAGAAGGAATGATATAAGTAATATCAGATATGTATTTTCTTAAATCATCTAACCATTCCATTTCGTGTTTAATATCTGAAATCTTTCTTTTAGCATTAGCAGAAACCCTAATAACTGATGGTTTTAAACCATTGAATAAAAATGTGTAATTTCGTGAACTGAAATGACATTCAGCATTTGCAATATCTCTGCCATAAAGTTCTTTAATCTTTTTTCTAAAAAGTTCTTTGTCTGGAATATTTATTTCTTTGTATTTCATAATATCACCTTTATTTCCTAAAATGTTATTAATAAGGATTTAATGTTAAAAATGAAGTGTTATAAAATGTGGTAGGAAATTATTTCCAAGTTCGAATAAAATTAATTTTTTAGATTATAAATTAAGACCCCTTAAAAAGTTGATAATTAATTAAATCCTTACCTATCTTATATTATATAATAAAAAACAACAAAATTTCCATACCTTTTTACTCAAAAAATTATCCCATAATTCGACAAAATAATCCATTTTATTGTAAAATAATAAAACGAATTTTGAATAATATGAATAAAAAATGAAAATAAAAAACAAAAAATATATAAAAGAATTTAATAAAAATTCCCACCAAATAAATTTTTGGTGGGAAAATGGTGGTAAAAAGTAAAATATTAAGTTGAATTAATTAATAAAATCAGTCTGTAACCTTACTTAAAAGCACTACCGTCTCCACATGGTAAGTTCTAGGGAACATATCTACACTACAGATTTTTCTTACCTTATAGCCACCCTCCTCAAAGAGGAGTAAATCTTTAGCGAGGGAACTAGCTTTACAGCTAACATAAACAAGGGTTTCTGCATCAAATTTTATTATTTTTTCAATAGCTTTTGGATTAATGCCTTCTCTTGGTGGGTCAAGAATTATTGTATCAGGTTTATCCTCCAACTGGTCAACCATATTAAGAACATCGCCAGCAATAAATTCACAATTTTTAATACCATTAAGTTCAGTATTTATTTTTGCAGCTTCTACAGCTTCTTCTACAATTTCAATACCAATAACTTTTTTAGCATTTTCGCTTAACAACTGTGTTATAGTACCAGTACCACAGTACAAGTCAAAAATAACCTTATCATTACTTGTGCCAGCAAATTCCTTTACAGTAGAGTAGAGAACTTCTGCTCCAGCTGAATTTGTCTGGAAGAATGAAAATGTTGAAATTTTGAAATTAAGACCAAGGCATTTATCCATAATAAAGTCCTGACCATAAAGTATATTCATCTCGTCAGCCTTTACAACATCAGCAACACCGTCATTTACAATATGGCTTATGCCAACAATTTTACCCTCTAATTCTAAGGCAAGAAGATTATCAACTAAAGGCTTTAAATCTGTTTTTAATTCAGATGTAGTTACTAAGTTAATAATCATTTCGCCTGTAAAATGTCCTCGTCTTACAAGCAAGTGTCTTAAAGAACCTGTATGTCTCATTCTGTGATAGAACTGTTCATCTGTACCTCTGAAGTATTCCAAAACAGCAGAAAGGGCTTTGCAAATATCTTCGTTTACAATATTACAGCAATCAGCAGTAACAACTTCGTAATTACTTTCTCTCTTTCTCATACCCAAACAGAGATTACCGTCTAAGCCGTCATCACCAAAACTAAATTCCATTTTATTTCTATAGGCTGTAATAGAAGGGCTTGGTTTAATGCCACAGTATTCATAATTTGTTAAGCCTGCGTTGTCAAGCAATTTTAAAACAACATTTTTTTTAAATTCTAATTCCTGCTCATATGAAATATTCTGATAAGTACAACCACCACAAAGTCCAAAATTTTTACAAGCTGGTTCAATTTCGTATTCAGCTTTTTTCTCAATACTTCTAAGTCTGCCTTCAAAATTCTTTCTTTTTTTCTTTACATCAGCTATTACTGTTTGACCAGGAATAGTGTTTTTTACTGTTACTTTTTTGTTTTCTTCTCCAAAATAACCTACACCTTTATTTGGAAATTCTAAATCTACAATATCAATTTTTGTGTCAAAAAGTGTTTTTGCCATTGTTTTCTCCTATATATACCGAAAAATCTAAAAATACAATGGAAGTATTATAACATAATTTGACTATGTACTCAATGGGTGTAGGTATTTTTAAGAGTATTTTAAAAGGTATTGATAAAAAGTTTATAAATTGGTATAATTATAACAATAAAGTAATTTGGAGGTAAAAAATGCTGACAAAGGATTGCAATTTTAGAGATATTTATCATAAAGTTTGTTTTATAGAATGTGCAGACCAAATACAGAATTTAAAAAAGGTATTTAATGTAAGTAAAAAGGATAATGGTGTTCTTGCTTACGGATATATTGACCACGAAGATGGATTTACTTTTGAAGTTTTGACAACTGGAAAACTTGAAAATGGTGTACTTTCAAGAGGTTTAGGCAACGATGAAGTGTCAATGAAATTTAGAAAATCTAGTGTAAACGATAGAGAAATTCGCATTTACGAAGATAGAAGTCTTTTTAAAGAATACAATGAAAAGTTTAAGACTATTGATACATTTTTTGCTGATACAGAAGATGTTGACAAAACTAGAGGCATAAGAGAAATTGATAGTTGCAGACACGAAGATTTTCCAGATGATGTTATAATATATTTAGTTAAAGACGGATTAAATCCTGAGACTGTTTGGGTTAGATGTGAAAAAGCTGAAAAGCAAGGGGTTAAAGCTAAGTTAATTAGCGAACCAAAGCAGGATTTTGGAGTTCATACAAACGATTTTGTTGTATTCCGTCCAGCAAAAAATGAAAATGGTATTTTGTGCATAGCGAAATTATAAAATTTAATAATCTATAAGAAAGGGCATAGTTTATGTCCTTTTTTGTACATAGTAAATTGAATTAATAAAGCTAAATTTTTCTAAAAAAGGAGGAAGAAAGATGAAAAAAATTTTTGGGATAATGTTGTTTACTGCTATGTTATGGTTGCTTAGTTGTCAGTTGTTTGCAGCAACTATTACAGCAGAGGATTTAAGAGGTGATGATAATTTTATAAATAAAATATTGTCACTTCAAAAAGAAGATAATACAGTAGTAGACAATGCTATTTATGTTGCAACTGACGGAAGTAATAGTAATAAAGGTACTATTGATAGTCCATATGAAACAGTTTACTATGCTATTTCAAAGGCTAAGGCTGGACAAACAATATATGTTAGAGGTGGTACATACAACCAAAATATTGTTATTACAAAATCCGGTACAGAGGGTAACTATATTACAATAAGAAACTATCCAAATGAAAAGCCAGTATTTGACCACACAAACTATGCAACAGACGGTGGTGCAATAATAGAACTTTCAAAAGTAAACTATATACATATACAGGGACTTAAACTCTGTAACAAGGATTTAAAATCCAATAGTGGATATGGTATTCTTATGCGTCAGGGTAACCACATTATTATTAAAGATGTAGAAATCAGTAACATTAATGTGCCAGACCCTACATCATCAAAGGTTGGTGCTAATGCAATAATACTTTATGGAAATAATGCCTCTGTACCTATAAGTAATGTTCTTATAGATAATTGTTATGTTCACGATTGTCAGACAGGTTGGAATGAGGCCGTAACAGTTAATGGTAATAGTGAATATGTAAATGTTATAAACAGCAGAATTGAAAATATAGGGAACATTGGTCTTGATTTTGCCGGTCATTTTAATGCTTGTAAAGATAGTTCTCTTGACCAAGCTAGATACTGTGTGGCTGTAGGGAATGTAGTCAGCAAATGTGTAAGTCCTAATGCTACAAGTTATGGTCTTTATAATGACGGTGGCAGAGATAATACTTTCGATAGAAATGTTGTTTACGAATGTTCTGGTGGTATTGAAATTGGTTCAGAAGAGGGTGCTAAATATTCAAACTATCCAGTAAAAAATGTAGTTGTTAAAAATAACTTAATATACAATAATACACAGGCCGGACTTTCTGTAGGTGGTTATGATAACGATGCTACAGGTATTGTTTACAATACTAAAATCTATAACAATACACTTGTTAATAATGGAAACTCTGATGGTGGTAAGGAATTGGGTATAAATAAAACAAGTGGAACAGATATTAGAAATAATATTTTCTATAAGGATAATGATTTAGAACTTGTCAGAGTAAGATTTACAGAAGATTTAGCTAGAGATTTAACATTTAAAAATAACTGTTATTACTCAACTCGTACAGCAAGTAATTTTAAGGTTATAAGATATGGAGAAACATTTAGAGGTTTTGATAACTGGAAAACAGCATCAGGAGAAACTGGTATATATGAAAATCCAAACTTTGGAGAAGAATATAGCCTTTTGAAAAATTCTCCTTGTATAGATGCTGGCGATTCAACTGCTGATAGTGGCAAATACGATATTTTAAGTAATGAAAGAAATATTAACAATATTGATGTAGGCTGTTATGAATATAATGGTTCAGAAGTTACTACAACGACAACTGTTGAAACATCAAGTGAAACAACAACAACCACTACTACAAAAGTAACAGAAACATCAAGTGAAAGCACTACTTCAACTACAACAGTAAGTGAAAGTTCAAGTGAAACTACAACAGAGAATACTGGTGGAAGTGCTTTAGAGTGGAATTTTACAGATAGCAACTGGACTGATAAAACAGCCACAAAAACAGTATATACAGTAAATGGTCTTACAGTACGACATAATGGTGCAGCAAGTGGTATAAATGGTTTTAAGTTTGATAAAAATACGAAGTCAAATAAATTAGATTATTTCTATATTCGCTTAGATGCAAAGGCAAAGGATAAGTTGACAGTATATGTAAACTATAATAGTTCTAAAGCTGGAAATACTGTAGCATTGACTCTTGCAAAGGTTAATGATGATAATACATTTACAACAATAGATACCAAATCAGTAGAGGCATTAAAAACAGGAGATTATAAAATAACATTTAATGTTGCTGATGACGGAAATTATATTATATATACAGATAGTACAAGCTCAGGAACAGCATTTTATAACAAAGTAGTCATTAATAGAGCGTCTATTACTGGAGATATAAATGGCGATGGGGTTCTGAATGAAGATGTAGCCATAATATTAAAACATTGTTCAGGAGTTCAACCTATTACTGACAGTACAATTTTAACTAAAGCTGATGTAAACAATGATAGTAAAGTGGATTTGATTGATGCTATTACATTGTTAAATAGTATTAAGTAAAAAATTTTAAAAGGGAAAGTTAAAGATTAAAATTTAACTTTCTCTTTTTTTACGGTATTATTACTATTTTCTAATGATTTCTTAATTTCCGTAAGTTATTATATATATGAACTTAAAGAGAAAGGAAGAAAAAATATGAGTATAATAAATAAAAATAAAATTTGTTTAAATTATTTAATAGGTGTTTTAATTTGTGGTTTTGTAATTTATGCCAATTATATTTACAAAATGGAAAATGGTACAGGATATACAACAATAATGAGTTTTGCTCTATTAATAAGCGTTACAACATTGTCTATATTTAATAAGAATAATAGACTTTTCGTTAATATGATTTCAACATTAGTTTCAACATTTTGTTTAGGTAACTTAGTAAGAAGTGTGGCTATTGGAGGAATGTTGGTCTATGTAATAGATTTATACTTGATTTTAGGTTTAGTCCTTATGGTAGATACAGCTATAATATATGTCAATAAAAGATGAAAAAATGCGTACTTAGTTTTAAGTATGCAATTTTTTTGTCAAAATTTGTTGTATAGTACGGAATATAGGACTTATATAGAAGTATAATAAAATAAAGAGAGGAGGAATATATGTGAAAAACAGGAAATTAACTTCAGAGAATTTGGCAGAGTTTTTAAATTTTATGAAAGAGGTAGAAATAGAGTATTCTACAGCTTTAAGTATGATGAAAAAATGCGAAAATTTAGAATGTGACCTATTGCATCAGTTAGAAATTGAAAAATTAAGTGTTTCGGAGAAAAATAAGTTGGCGACCAAATTAAGGGATTGCCTACGAGACAGAAGATATTATAAAAATATAGTTGAAGAAGATGCACCTTTGGCAAATATAATAGGAGATGTAGACATTAAAAAAACTGTACATAGGCTTGAGCAAGTTTTAGGGCAAATAAGAAAAGCAGAGTCATATCACGACAATAGAAAATATTATCCTAGAATAATGAAATATGAAGAATATAAAAATATTTGAAAAAATATAAAAGTGTCTAAAAGAGCTGTAAAAATTATGGTTTTAGGCACTTTTTTTGGCATTTTAACAGATAAATAATCATAATGTTTTGATAAATGATAGGCTTATTGATAAAAATTAATCAAAAAAGTTGTTGACAGCTAACTTAGGTTAGGGTATACTAACTAAGTAAATGAAATGAATTTATCAATAAGATACAGAAAGAAGATGAGGAAATGATGCCGTTATCAATGGTCGGAACCGGAGAAGAAAGCGTAATAAAGAAAGTCGGAGGCAACGAAGATACCAAAAGATTTTTAGAGAACTTGGGTTTCGTTGTTGGTGGAACTGTAAGTGTGGTTTCTGAAATTGAAGGAAATCTTATTGTAAATGTAAAAGATTCAAGAGTTGCTATAGGCAAAGATATGGCAAACAGAATTATGGTTTAAGAAAAGAGGTAAAAGGCAAGATGGAAAATCTTAGACAGGTTGCTTGTGGGCAAACAGTTAAGGTAAAGAAAATTTCAGGTGAAGGTCCTGTAAGAAAGCGTATTATGGATATGGGTATTACAAAGGGCGTTGAAATCTTTGTAAGAAAAGTTGCACCTTTAGGTGACCCAATTGAAGTAACTGTTAGAGGTTATGAGCTTTCTTTAAGAAAAGTCGATGCTGAAATGATTGAAGTAGAGTAATTTTTTTTAGTCATTAGTTAGCTTACACTAATGTAGGTAGGGCAGGCTAATTCGATAAAAATCAAAGAAAAGGAGTATTACGATGATTAAAATTGCTTTGGCAGGTAATCCAAACTGTGGTAAAACTACATTGTTTAATGGACTTACAGGCTCAAACCAGTTCGTAGGTAACTGGCCTGGTGTAACTGTAGAAAAGAAAGAGGGTAAGTTGAAAGGTCATAAAGATGTAACTATTATGGACCTTCCAGGTATTTATTCACTTTCACCTTACACACTTGAAGAAGTTGTTGCAAGAAACTATCTTATCAATGAAAGACCTGATGCAATCATCAATATTGTTGATGGTACTAACATTGAAAGAAACTTATATTTATCAACTCAGATTATGGAACTTGGTATTCCAGTAATCATGGCTGTAAATATGATGGATGTTGTTGAAAAGAATGGCGACAAGATTCATTTTGACAAACTTAGCAAAATGCTTGGTTGTCCAGTAGTTGAAATTTCAGCTTTAAAGAACAAGGGTGTTAAGGAAATGGCTGAAAAGGCTGTTGAACTTGCTAAGAATAAATCAGCAGCAACTCATGTTCATGAATTTGCAACAGATGTTGAAAATGTAATCAAGAATGTTGAGGCTAAATTAGGTAACGATGTTGTAGCAGAACAGAGAAGATTCTTTGCTATTAAACTTCTCGAAAAGGACGACAAGATTGCACAGCAGTTAAAGAGTGTTCCTAATGTTTCAGAAGATATTAAGGCTCTTGAAGATAAGTTTGATGATGATACAGAAAGTATTATTACAAACGAAAGATATACATATATTTCTTCAATTATTGGGGATTGTTGTACAAAGGCAAACAAGAAGAAACTTACAACATCAGACAAGATTGATAGAGTTGTTACAAACAGAATTTTAGCTCTTCCAATTTTTGCTGTTATTATGTTCCTTGTTTACTATATTTCAGTAACTACAGTTGGTACATGGGCTACTGACTGGGCTAATGATGGTGTATTTGGTGATGGTTGGCACTTATTCGGTATTGGTGCTTCTGCTTATGAAGATGCTAGTGGCGAATATGGCAAGGCTGACCAGATTATTGAAGCTATCCAGAATGGCGAAACTTCAGTAGATATTACTGATGACGAAGGTAATGTTGAAGAAACTGTAAACATTACTCCTGATGTTCAGAGTGAAGCTCAGGCAACAGTTGATGCTGGCGAACCAGACCCAGCTGACTATGGTGTTTGGGTTCCAGGTGTTCCAGTTATTATTGGTAACGCTCTTGACGCAGTAGGTTGTGCTGATTGGTTAAATGGTCTTATCCTTGATGGTATCGTAGCCGGTGTTGGTGCAGTTCTTGGTTTCGTTCCTCAGATGCTTGTACTCTTCATCTTCCTTGCTTTCCTTGAAGCTTGTGGTTACATGGCAAGAGTAGCATTCATCATGGATAGAATTTTCAGAAAGTTTGGTCTTTCTGGTAAGTCATTTATTCCAATGCTTATTGGTAGTGGTTGTGGTGTTCCAGGTATTATGGCATCAAGAACTATTGAAAATGACAGAGATAGAAAAATGACAATTATGACAACTACATTTATTCCTTGTGGTGCAAAGCTTCCAGTCATCGCTATGATTGCAGGTGCATTCTTCGGTAATAGTGGTTGGGTTGCAACAAGTTCTTACTTCGTAGGTATTGCAGCTATTATTTGTTCAGGTATTATTTTAAAGAAAACTCAGTTATTTGCTGGCGACCCAGCTCCATTCGTTATGGAACTTCCAGCATATCATATGCCAACAGTTACTAACATTTTAAGAAGTATGTGGGAAAGAGCTTGGTCTTTCATCAAGAAGGCTGGTACAATTATCCTCTTATCTACAATCGTTCTTTGGTTCTTAATGAGTTTCGGTTGGGAAAACGGAAGCTTTGGTATGGTAGAAGAATTAAATTCTAGTATTCTTGCTAAGATTGGTTCTGCTATTGCTTGGATATTTACTCCACTTGGTTGGACAAAGGCTGGCGAAGGTTGGAAGATGGCAGTTGCGGCTGTTTCTGGTCTTATCGCTAAGGAAAATGTAGTAGCAACATTTGGTGTACTTTTCGGTTTCGCAGAAGTTGCAGAAGATGGTTCTGAAATCTGGGGTAACTTAGCTCAGGTTATGACTCCAATTGCAGCATATGGTTTCCTTGTATTCAATCTTCTTTGTGCTCCTTGTTTCGCAGCTATGGGTGCTATTAAGAGAGAAATGAACAATACAAAGTGGTTCTTAGTTGCCATTGGTTACCAGTGTGCTCTTGCTTATGTTGTTGCTCTTTGCATTTACCAGATTGGTACATTTGCTACAACAGTTATGGAGGTTCTCAAATCCAGTCCAGAATCCATAACTTACCAGATTGGTACATTTGCTAAAACAGGCGTATTCGGAATTGGTACAGTAGTAGCATTCTTATTTGTAATCGCATTTATTTACTTACTTTTCAGACCATATAAGGAAAGTAAAACATTAAAAGTTGATATGAAAAAGGTTGCCGGCGAAAGATAAGCAATCTGTGTGAGTAGGGGACTGCCGGTGCAGTCCCCTATGTTTTTAAGGAGGTGTTCCCATGGGAACAGTTGTTGTTGGATTAATACTTTTGGTTATAATTTGCCTTATCGTTCATAGTATGATAAAGGCTAAGAAAAATGGCAAGTCAATTCAATGTGGTGGAGATTGTGCACATTGTGGAGGTCATTGCAACAGATAAGGAGGACGCAGATGTCTGAGAATATAAACAATGTAAATTACGATACTGAATGTTCTGAAGATTATCGTGTTTCAAATATGAAAAAAGATATTATCGTTCAGAGATTGAAGGACCGTGGTTGCAGAATTACGAAGCAAAGACTAATGCTTTTGGATATTATTCTTGAGGAAGACTGTTCTTGCTGTAAAGAGATTTATTATAAGGCATCCAAGAAAAATAAAAATATTGGTTTTGCCACAGTTTACAGACTTATAAATATGCTTGAGGAAATAGGGGCAATTAGTCGTAAGAATTTTTATAAAGTATCTTGTGGAGAAGAAAGTAATATTTGTACTATAGAATTTGAAGATAATTCAGTTATTGAGCTTTCTGATAATAACTGGAAGACTATTATACAAAAAGGACTTAGTGCTTGTGGATACTGCAAGGATAAAGCTATACGCTGTGTGAGAGCAAATACTTGTAGATGTGGCGAATAAGACTTATTGAGAAAATTTTTCAATAAGAAAAGTTAGCCGAGCCTTTTTTTGTAAAGTATTGTATAATCATGGTGAAAGATGTGTAAAAGGTGTTTACACACAATATAAGTATAGATAAATAGGAGGTCTAGTTATGTTAGATTGTTTAAAATGTCTTAAAAAAATTGATTTTAAAAAAACAGGTATTTTTGCTGCAGGTGTTTTATTCGGTACAGCAGGCGTAAAGATTCTCGCTAGTAAGGATGCTAGAAAGCTTTACACTAATTGTACAGCTGCTGCACTTAGAGCAAAGAGCACAGTAATGAAGACTGTTACAAGTATTCAGGAAAATGCTGAAGATATTTACGCAGAAGCTCAGCAGATTAATGAAGACAGAGTTGCAGATTCTTTCATTGATGATGATTTCGAAGATGTAGAAGATTTAGTTGCTGCAACTGATGATGAACAGGAAGAAGTTACAGAGTAAGGCGTAGTGTATATTTGTTAAGCATATTAAGCACCTGTTTATACGGGTGCTTTTTGCTATAGAGATGAGGAATTCTTATGAAATTTGAAATTAAGCATGAAATTAAAGGTCGTATGCGTGTTCGTATGCACCAAAAAAGAATGACTTGTAGAGAGGCAGATATACTTCTTTTTTATCTCAGTTCTCAAAGACATATTACAGGTGTTAAGGTAAGAGAAATTAACTGTGATGCTACAATTAATTATGTTGGTAGCAGACAGGAAGTTATAAACGCTCTACAAAAGTTTAAATATGAAACTGCTGGAGTTCCTGAGAATTTTCTTGAAAACTCAGGCAGAGAATTAAATGAACATTATAAGGAACAGCTTATAAATAAGGTTGTTATCAGAGGACTTAATCTTCTTTTTGTTCCTAAGCCTATTCAGGCAATAATTGCACTTTGGAAATCAGCAAAGTATATTTGCAAGGGTGCAAAGATATTGTTAAAGGGTAAAATACAGGTTGAAGTATTAGACGCAACTGCTATAGGTGTATCAGTATTGAGAAATGATACATCGACAGCAAGCTCTATAATGTTCTTGTTAAGCATAGGCGAACTTCTTGAAGAATGGACACATAAAAAGTCTGTTGATGATTTAGCAAGAAGTATGTCATTAAATGTAAGCAAGGTTTGGAAAAAAGTTGAAAATACTGAACAGCTTGTATCTTGCGATGATATTAAGCTTAATGATGAAGTTGTAGTTCATGTTGGTAATGTAATACCTTTTGATGGCGAAGTTATTGACGGCGAAGCTATGGTAAATCAGGCATCATTGACAGGCGAGTCTGTACCAGTAAGAAAGCATAAGGAAAGTTATGTATATGCAGGTGCTGTAGTTGAAGAAGGCGAATTAACTGTAAAGGTTAAGGCTATTGGTGGTTCAAGTAAGTTTGAAAAGATAGTTACAATGATTGAAGAATCAGAAAAACTTAAATCTTCATTAGAAAGTAAGGCTGAAAGAATAGCTGATAAGTTGGTTCCTTATACTTTACTTGGTACAGGAGCTGTATACCTCTTTACAAGAAATGTTACAAGAGCTTTATCTGTTCTTATGGTTGATTTTTCTTGTGCATTAAAATTGGCTATGCCTATTTCTGTACTTTCTGCTATAAGAGAGGCTGGTTTGTACAATATTACTGTAAAGGGTGGTAAATATCTTGAGGCTGTTGCAGAGGCTGATACAATAGTATTTGATAAAACAGGTACATTGACAAAGGCTAAGCCAACAGTTGTAGATGTAATACCATTTAATGACTTTAGTGCAAATGAACTTTTAAGAATAGCAGCTTGTCTTGAGGAACATTTCCCTCATTCTATGGCTAAGGCAGTTGTAGATAAGGCTAAGGAATTAAGACTTACTCACGAGGAAATGCACTCTAAGGTAGACTATATTGTTGCCCATGGTATTTCTACTAAGATAAATGATAAGAAAGTTATTATCGGTAGTCATCACTTCGTATTCGAAGATGAAAAGTGTACTATACCAGAGGATAAAAAAGATATATTTGCAAATCTTAAACCAGAATATTCACATCTTTATATGGCCATTGAAAATGAACTTGCAGCAGTTATTTGTATAGAAGACCCTGTAAGAGAAGAAGCTAAGGGTGTTGTAAATGCTCTTAAAAAGTCTGGAATTTCTAAGGTTGTTATGATGACTGGGGATAGTGAAAGAACTGCAAAGGCTATAGCTGAAAAAGTTGGCGTAGATGAATACTATTCAGAAGTTCTTCCGGAAGATAAAGCAAAGTTTGTTGAAATGGAAAAGGCAAAGGGTAGAAAGGTAATAATGATAGGCGATGGTATTAACGATTCTCCTGCACTTTCTGCTGCTAATGCTGGTATAGCCATAAGTGACGGTGCTGAAATAGCAAGAGAAATTGCTGATATTACAATCGGCGCTGATGATTTATATGAAATAGTTACATTAAAGGCTATCAGTAATAGTCTTATGAAACGAATTAATAAAAACTACAAAACTATTGTAGCATTTAATTCAGCCCTTATTTTCCTTGGTGTTACTGGTATAATTCAGCCTACAACATCAGCTATGCTCCACAATACTTCTACTTTGGCAATAAGCCTTAGAAGTATGCAAAACTTAATTAAATAATTATTTTAATTTTTAAAGAGGTACTTTATTAAGTACCTCTTTTTTTGTAATTATGATATAATAAGTGAAAAGAGGTGAAAATATGACATTACAACAATTAAAGTATGTTATTACAGTTGCTGAAAAAGGAACTGTAAGTGAGGCGGCAAAGACACTTTTTATTTCTCAACCTAGCCTTACAAATGCTATAAAAGAACTTGAAAATGAGTTGCAAATTGAAATATTTATTCGTACAAATAAAGGTGTTATAGTGTCTAATGAGGGTGAAGAATTTTTAGGCTATGCTAGACAAATTATAGAGCAAACTCAGTTATTAGAAGATAAATATATTAATCATAAAAATCATAAACAAAAATTTAGTGTTTCTAGCCAGCATTATTCTTTTGTTGTAAATGCTTTTGTAGATGTAGTAAAGAAGTACGGTTATAGTAATTATGATTTCACATTAAGAGAAACCCAGACTAATGAAATTATAAGTGATGTAAGCTCTTTAAAAAGTGAAGTAGGGGTATTATACCTTTCAAGTGAAAATAAAAGTGTAATAAATAAACTTTTCAAGGAAAATAATTTAAATTTTGAAGAAATTATGGAGGCTGAACCTCATGTCTTTATTAGTTATAAGCACCCTTTGGCGGAAAATGAGTCTGTTAATTTAGAAGATTTATCGCCTTATCCATATTTGTCTTTTGAACAGGGACAATATAACTCTTTCTATTTTTATGAAGAAATATTAGGAAGTATGGAAAGAGAAAAGTCTATAAAAGTTAGAGATAGAGCAACATTATTTAATTTGGTAGTTGGCTTAAATGGCTATACAATAAGCTCGGGTATTATAGATAAAGAATTAAATGGAGAACAGATTATAGCACGAAAATTAAATGTAAAAGAAAAAATGAAAATAGGTATTGTAACTCACAAAAATGTCAGTTTAAGCAAGTTGGCAAGAGAATATATAGAGTCTATTAAGAAATATATGGTATAGAAAATAAGGCTAGGGGATTAAGAAACCTCTAGTTTTATTTTTACAAAGAAAAAAGCCTTGAAATCTGCTAAAAGCAAATCTCAAGACCTTAAAGTTAGTAGCGAGAGGGGGATTCGAACCCTCGACACCGCGGGTATGAACCGCGTGCTCTAGCCAACTGAGCTATCTCGCCATGGATGGGAACAACAGGGCTCGAACCTGTGACCCCCTGCTTGTAAGGCAGATGCTCTCCCAGCTGAGCTATGCTCCCATGACATAAAAGATTTAAAAGATAACTGGAATATTCTTTTAATCTGTTGTCTTCGTTGTGTTCAACCCTGAAGACAAGAATTATTATAACAGCAAGTGGGCATAATGTCAAGCATTTTTTTTAATTTTTTTAAACTTTTTTTTGAGGCTGATTTTTCCAGCATTTAAGAGGGTTTGAGAGGTGTTTAAAATTTGTCTATAAAAATATTCTCAAAAATTTTTTGAAATTTTTGAGAAAAATATTAGATTTATAGCTAAGAAAATGCCATATAAAACAATAACATTGAAATAAACGGATTACTATGTTACACTAAAAATATAGAGAGGGATGATAATGGGTGATAAGAACTGGTAATTTAAAGATATCAGTATTTGAATTTATTGTAATGATAATAGTTTTGTACAATCAGATAATGTATATTCCACAAAGTTCGAAATATAAGAGTGTTGTTGTAGAACTTTCAGCATCTCTTTCATTTATGATTTTTTGTAATGGAGTTTTGTCTTGTATTAACGGGACTGAATTTTTTGGAAGTTATTACATTAATTATGTCTTTACTGTAATATATTTTATATTAAATGGACTTGTACCACTATTATGGTTTAAGTATATGTATATTTTCTATGATACTTCTCCTAAAAAATCTAATTCTTATATTACTACAATTCCTTATTTACTATATTTACTATTAATTTTTATAAATTGTTTTACTGATTTATTTTTTTACATAGATAGCAATAACCGATACCAAAGGGGAGATGGTTTTTGGTTAATTGTGGTTTTAAGTGTAATATACATAATAGCTTCTGTAGTAGTTATTGTTTTAGCTATAACAAGAAATAGAGGTTTTAGAAGTGAGGGCAAACATATACTTTCAGGAATGTTATTGGTAGCATTAGGTATTATATTGCAACTTTATTTTTGGGAAGACAGCTTTGTACTTTTAACTTTTTTATTGTTTATGCTTATTGTATTTTTGCGTTTTCAAAATCTGGAAATGCTTGTAGACCCTTTAACAGGTCTGGGAAACAGAAGAAGAATGCAGTTATATATAGATAAACTTAGTAGAAAGAGAAAAGGCGAATTTTCAGCAATAGTATTTGATATAGACGATTTTAAGGATATAAATGATTTATATGGTCATATTTATGGAGATAGAATTTTAGTCATTATTTCAAAAATATTAGAAAAATCTGCGGGAAATAAAAAAATTACCTGTATCAGATATGGTGGAGATGAATTTATTGTTATAACCCCAAAAGAGGAAGTAGATGGGTTTATAGCTAAATTTAAGGAATTGTTAAATGAATTTAATAGTAAAAAGGTGTTTCCAAGGAAAGTAGATATAAGTATTGGTGTTTCAGAATTTACTGTTAATAGTGAAATAAATATGGAATATATAATAAATACTGCTGATAAACTTATGTATGAAAAGAAAAAATTAAAGAAAAGAAATTTGAAAAATTAACTGTTATGTAAACCTGCCATTGGAATTGGACTTTTAGTCTACTTGTTTATGGTAGGTTTTTTAATTATAATTTTAATGTAAAAAAATTACATATTATAAGGAAGAAATATTTTAATGAGAAAAAAATTTTGAAAAATTTAAAAATAGGACTTGACAAAATGGAATAATAATACTATAATCCTATATATCAAGTAGGAAATATATGAAAAGAGGCGTATAAATGAAAAATAGATTTTTTAAAGCTTCCGGAATAACTGATAGATGTTGTAATTAATATTTAGAATGTTTGGATATTGATTTAATATAAATATAAATGAGATTTAATATAAATAAGAAAGAAAAGAGGAAATTATTATGAGTAAAATTTACAAGAGTACAGCAGATTTAATTGGTAACACACCTTTATTTGAATTAACTAACATTGAAAAGGAATTAGGACTTGAAGCTAAGATTGTTGCTAAACTTGAATACTTCAATCCAGCAGGTAGTGTAAAGGATAGAATTGCAAAGGAAATTATTGAACAGGCTGAAAAGGCTGGCAAGATTAAGCCAGGTGCTGTTCTTATTGAACCAACTTCTGGTAATACTGGTATCGGTATTGCATCTATTGCTGCTTCTAAGGGTTACAGAGCTATTTTAACAATGCCTGAAACAATGAGTGTTGAAAGAAGAAATATTTTAAAGGCTTACGGTGCTGAAATCGTACTTACAGACGGTGCTAAGGGTATGAAGGGTGCTATTGCAAAGGCTGAAGAACTTGCAAAGGAAATTGAAAACAGCTTTATTCCTAGCCAGTTTGATAACCCAGCTAACCCAGAAGCTCATTTCAAGACTACTGGTCCTGAAATTTGGAACGATACAGACGGTAATGTAGATTACTTCATCGCTGGTGTAGGTACAGGTGGTACTCTTTCTGGTACAGGCGAATATTTAAAGCAGCAGAATAAGAATATTAAGGTTGTTGCTGTAGAACCTGCAACTTCTCCAGTTATTAGCAAGGGTGTTGCTGGTCCACATAAGATTCAGGGTATTGGTGCTGGTTTCATTCCAAAGAACCTTCATGATGTTTATGATGAAGTTATCCCTGTTGAGAATGAAGATGCTTTCGAATATGGTAAGCTTATTTCAAGAAAAGAAGGTATTTTAGTAGGTATTTCTGCTGGTGCTGCTTTAAGAGCTGCTGTTGAAATTGCTAAGCGTCCAGAAAGCAAGGGTAAGACTATTGTAGTTATTTTCCCTGATAGTGGTGACAGATATTACTCAACTCCTTTATTTACTGAATAATATAAATTTATAAAAAACTCATAATGTGCGATATGAAAAAGTCCTGCATACGATTTGTATGTAGGGCTTTTTTGTGTTATATAAGATAAAATGCTGTAAATTGTGCAAAAATGCAATTGTATTGAGAAAAAATATTTCTTATTGATAAAAATACACAAATATATTATAATAATCGAGAGGGAAATATAATATTGTGTATATAGAGGGGAAGTGTATTAATGGAAAAAGGTTTTGATTTTAGTAAAATTGATGAAATAATTGTTAATCACGAAAATTCAGCAGTTAATATTATTGCTATTTTGCAGGATATACAAGAGTATTATCATTATTTACCAAGAGAAATATTTGAATACATAGCAAAGAAATTGGATACAAAGTCATCTACAATTTATAGTGTTGCTACATTTTATGAAAATTTTTCTCTTGAACCAAAGGGAAAGTATGTTATAAAGGTTTGTGACGGTACAGCCTGTCATGTTAGAAAGTCAGTACCTATATTGGAAAGATTGAGAAGTGAACTTAATTTAACTGATAAAAAGGTAACAACAGATGATATGCTTTTTACTGTGGAAACAGTAAGCTGTTTAGGTGCTTGTGGACTAGCTCCGGCAATGACAGTAAATGACAAGGTTAATCCATCTATGACACCAGATAAGGCCAGTGCCTTAATTAAAGAGTTAAGGGAGGCTGAGAATGATGTTAAGTAACAGAACGGATTTAAGAAAAATTAGAGAAATATATAGTAAGGCTTTAAAATCTCAGAAAAGAAAAATACTTGTCTGTTGTGGTACAGGCTGTCTTGCTGGTGGCTCAATGGATATTCACCACAGATTAAAGGAATTAATAGAAGAAAAGGGATTGAAGTGTACTGTAGAATTGGAAAAAGACCCGCATGGAGATAGTATAGGTTTAAAAAAGAGTGGCTGTCATGGCTTTTGTGAAATGGGTCCTCTTGTCAGAATTGAACCAGAGGGAATTTTGTATACAAAAGTGAAATTGTCTGATTGCGAAGAAATAGTTGAAAAAACTATTATGGAAAATGAAATAGTAGAAAGGCTTGTTTACAAAGTAGAGGGCAAGCCTTATATAAAACAGGAGGATATACCTTTCTATGCCAAGCAAACAAGAGTAGTTTTGGAACATTGTGGTCACATTGATGCTACATCAATAGAGGAATATTTGGGAATAGGTGGATATAGTGGACTTGAAAAAGCACTTTTTGAAATAACTCCTGAAGATATTATAGATACTATTACAGAATCATCACTTCGAGGCAGAGGTGGTGGAGGTTTCCCAACAGGCAAAAAGTGGGCACAGGTTAAAAATAACGATGCTGATGAAAAATACATAGTCTGTAACGGCGATGAAGGCGACCCTGGTGCTTTTATGGATAGAAGTATTATGGAGGGCGACCCTCACAGAATGATTGAGGGTATGATAATTGCTGGTATAGCTACAGGTTCAGAACATGGATATATTTATGTAAGAGCAGAATATCCTATGGCTGTAAATAGATTGGAAAATGCTATAAAACAGGCGAAGGAATATGGTCTTATAGGCGAAAATATATTAGGTAGTGGATTTAATTTTGATTTCCATATAAACAAGGGTGCTGGTGCTTTTGTTTGTGGAGAGGGTTCAGCACTTACTGCTTCTATTGAGGGTAAGAGAGGTATGCCAAGAGTTAAACCTCCAAGAACGGTTGAACAGGGTTTATTTGGTAAGCCAACTGTACTTAACAATGTAGAAACTTTTGCTAATGTACCTAATATTATAAATAAAGGTGCTCAATGGTATAAGGGTGTAGGTTCAGAAAAAAGTCCTGGTACAAAGGCTTTTGCTTTAACAGGTAATATTGAAAATACTGGACTTATTGAAGTGCCTATGGGTGCTACTTTGAGAGAAATAATATTTGATATTGGTGGAGGTATGAAGAATGGCAAAGAGTTTAAGGCTGTTCAGATAGGCGGACCGTCAGGTGGTTGCCTTATAACTGACAATTTGGATTTACCACTTGACTTTGACTCTCTTAAAAAAGTAGGAGCTATGATTGGTTCAGGTGGTCTTGTAGTTATGGACGAGGATACCTGTATGGTTGAAGTTGCTCGTTTCTTTATGCACTTTACTCAAAATGAATCTTGTGGCAAGTGTGTGCCTTGCCGAGAAGGTACTAAGCGTATGCTTGAAATTTTGGAAAGAATAGTAAATGGCAATGGCAGAGATGGAGATATTGAACTTTTGCTAGAATTGGCAGATACAATATCAAGTACAGCCCTTTGTGGTCTTGGTAAATCAGCTGCTATGCCAGTTGTAAGTACAATAAAGAACTTTAGAAGTGAGTATGAGGCACATATATATGACAAAAAATGTCCATCTGGAAATTGCAAGAAGTTAATTACATATCAGATTGATCCAAAATTATGTAGAGGTTGCTCAAAGTGTGCCAGAAACTGTCCTGTTAGTGCCATAACCGGAGAAATTAAAAAGCCGTTCACTATTGATACAAACAAGTGTATTAAATGTGGAGCTTGTAAAGAATCTTGTAACTTTGGTGCTGTAAAGGAGGTGTAGAATATGTCAAATGAAAATTATATGCTTATTGACAATATTCCTGTTGCCATTGAGGGCGAAAAAAATATGCTGGAGCTTATAAGAAAAGCTGGTATTGATTTACCTACATTTTGCTATAATTCAGAGCTTTCTATTTATGGTGCTTGTAGAATGTGTATGGTAGAAAATAAATGGGGTGGTATGGAGGCTGCCTGTTCTACACCTCCAAAGGCTGGTGCTGAAATTTTTACTAATACACCTAAACTTAGAAAACATAGAAAAATGATACTTGAACTTTTGCTTTCTAATCATTGCCGAGATTGTACCATTTGTGCTAAAAATGGAAATTGTAGATTACAGGAGCTTGCTTTAAGATTTGGAATAACAAAAGTTAGATTTGAAAATACAGCAGCAGAACCAGATATTGATGATTCATCACTTTGTATTGTAAGAGATAGAAGTAAATGTATTCTCTGTGGTGACTGTGTACGAATGTGTAATGAAGTTCAGAATGTTGGTGCTATTAATTTTACAAATAGAGGTTCTAAAATGGTGGTATCTACTGTTTTTGATGAACCTTTGGGCAAAAGTAGTTGTGTAGGTTGTGGTCAATGTGCAGCAGTATGTCCAACAGGTGCTTTGGTTGTAAAAAATGATACTTCAAACCTTTGGAAACAGTTTGGAAAAGATAATGTAAAGGTTGTAGCACAAATTGCTCCGGCAGTAAGAGTTGCAGTTGCAAAGGCTTTTGGTCTTAGTGACGGCGATGTAATGGGCAAAATTGTTGCAGCTATGCACAGAATAGGTTTTGAAGAAGTTTTTGATACTGTAACAGGTGCAGACTTGACAGTTTTAGAGGAAGCTAACGAATTTTTAGAAAGACTTTCCAATGGCGAAAATCTTCCGTTGTTTACATCTTGTTGCCCAGGTTGGGTGCAATATTGTGAAAAAAATTATCCTGAACTGTTGCCTAATGTATCTACTTGTCGTTCTCCAATGGAAATGTTTGGCTCAGTAATAAAGGAACAGTATAAAACAAGTAGTAGAAAAATTGTTAGTGTAGCTATTATGCCTTGTACAGCCAAAAAGTTTGAGGCAGCTAGACCAGAATTTAAGTGGAACGAAAATCAACAGGTTATAGATTATGTTATAACTACACAAGAGTTGATACAGATGATAAAAGAGGCAGGTATTGTATTTTCAGAAATAGAGCCAGAGTCTATAGATATGCCTTTTGGTTCAATTTCTGGTGCAGGTGTTATATTTGGTGTAACAGGTGGCGTAACAGAGGCTGTTATAAGACGAGTTTCATCAGATAAATCTCTTTCAGCTTTGAGAACTCTTGCCTTTAATGGTGTAAGAGGATTAGAGGGTACAAAGGAAATTACAATAGAATACTGTGGCAAGCCTTTGAGAATAGGCGTTGTTAGTGGCCTTAAAAATGCCGATAAACTTATTAGAAGTATTAAAAATGGTGAACATTTTGATTTAGTGGAAGTTATGGCTTGTCCTAATGGTTGTATAAATGGTGCAGGTCAGCCGTTTACAGATAGAAATGGTATTAAAAATAGAAGCGATGCCTTGTATGAAGCAGATAGAATGTGTACTAATAAGAGAAGTGAAGAAAATCCTCTTATGATGTCACTTTATAATGGCTTGTTAAAGGGTAAGGTACACAAATTACTTCATGTTGATTATGTAAAGGAGGAAAATGTATGATAAAAATTTCAGTTTGTATAGGAAGTTCATGTCATTTAAAAGGCTCTTATAATGTTATAAATGGATTTCAACATGTTATAGAAAAAAATAATGTCAGCGATAAAGTTGAAATAGCTGGAACTTTCTGTACTGGTCATTGTGGAAATGATGTTTCTGTACTGGTAGATAATGAATATTACAGCGTTTCTCCAGAAAATATAGAAGAATTTTTTAATAAAGAAATTGTTCCTAAGTTATAAAAATAAAGGCTGTTGCACTTGTTGTGTAACAGCCAATTTTTATGTGATTTAATTTGTTTTGAAATTACTGAAAAGATAGTTAGGCAATTCAACAGTAACAACACAGCCATTATCTGTGTTTTCAAAGTCAATTTTACCTTTGTGTTCGTGGACTATATTTTTACATATCAGTATACCTAAGCCACTGCCATTTTCTTTAGTAGTGACAAAAGGTGTACCTAAATTGTTTAGAACAACGGGAGATATGCCACCTCCATTGTCTTCTATTGTTATGGTTGTTTTGCCTATATCTGGTGTAACAGTTGTTTTTATAATACCTTTATTTTTAATAGCCTCTATTGCATTTTTATAAATATTGAAGAAAAGAATATTGATTTTGTTATAATCTCCATATAGCTTAACATCATCAGGAGAGTCTAAAACAAACTCAATTTTTTTGTCATAAGGAGTAAGGTTGTATTCTTCAATAATATCTGATAATAACTCATCTATAAAAATCATTTCAATATTTTCTTTCTTTGTATTTTCTGCCATTATAGTATAGTCGTTAATTATATGATTAAGCTTTTCAAGCTCTTTTTCGATGACTGTAAAATTATTTTCAAGAGCTTTTGGGCAAAAATCCTTTATGTATTGTACATTCATTTTAATAAGACTAACTGGGTTTTTAACTTCGTGAGCCAATACTGCTGCAATTTGTTCTTTTCCGTTCATATTATCCTCCGTCTTTCTATGGTAAAAGTAACTTGTGTCCTACTACGATATTATTGTCTTCAATTTTGTTTAATTCCCTTATTTCATTTACTTTTGATGTGTTTCCGTAAACACTTTTACTGATTTTAATAAGAGTATCTCCCTCTTTTACTACATATTCAGAATGTCTTTGAGTTTCTGGCTCAGGAGCTTTTGTTGGGACTTGTGTAGTCTGAACTGTAGTTGGAACAGTTGTGTTTTCTACAGTTGTTTTTTGTGATTTAACAGCTTGTACAGTTGTTTGTTGTGTTTGAGATGCAAACACACTTTGAGTACCGTCAAGGGTTTCTTGAAGTTGTGCTATTTGTTGTTCCATAGCACTTATTCTTTCGTCACTTTGTATAAGTCCTGCTCCCATAACAAAGCAAACCAAAAGCATTATAAAACTAACGCCACCTAGTAAATTAAGTAATCCTTTTTCTTGGGAAAGAATATTGTGTTTTGCGTGAAGTGTTCTTTTTCCTGAAGTGATTTTTCTGAGTAATGCTTCTGAATCTTTCTTTAATTCCGGAAGTACGCTATCCTTGTTAACTACAGGCTTTAACTTGTTTTCAAGCATATATTCGTGCATACCTTCATTTTTTTCATAGTATACAATATAGCCTTTTAATATATTAAAAACATGTCCGTCAACATCCCATTTATAAAAACTGCTTATGTTTTCTGTAGGGTCTGTAACATAAAGTAGTTGCAAACCTCTTGTAAGATTGTTCCTCTGAAATTGACAAAGCTTGTCACTTATGTAGTCCTCAAAGCCAGGCTGAATATATGCCCAGCCAACTACTCCTAAGTCCTTAAAATATAACTCTATTTGTTTTTCTACATATTGCCAGCTTTTTTCTGTCAATTCCGGCATACCATTTCTCATTATTGTGTATTTACCTTGTAAAACACCACTTACAAAAATAACAGTTTCGTTATCTACAGTCATTGTTTTGCCTATTAAAACAGCAATTTTTTCTTTTGAAGGCTCAGAGGCAGCATATTGTTCTATGTAAGTGCAAGCATAATCTTCCATGTAAATTCTGCTGCCGTCGGAAATGCTACCTACTTGTTTCACATTTGTAGGCAGTTGGAAATTATTTTCCTCATTGGTCATAACTGACACCCTCTCTTAATATATTTATATTTTTGTAGTTGAAAGCATACCACAGTCGACAAAAATAAAATGTCAAACAATGGAGGGCTAATTAAAAAATAAATAGCAAATAATCCCAAAAAATTTATATAGAACTTTTACTAATTTTTACAAGTCATATTTTTACAGTAGTAAGCCATAATTATTGTAAAGGAGGTATTTTATGCCCTTATTATGTAAAAGAGAATATTTGTATGTAAATAGTAACGAACCTGAAAAAAGATTTTTGGAAAAACTGTCAAATATGATTTTGGAAACTTTTGATGGAGAGAAAACAGTAGTGTTTCTATGTATAGGAACTGACATGGCAACAGGAGATGCCTTAGGTCCTTTGGTTGGGTCTTATTTGCTTAAAAATGGTTTAGAGAATGTTTATGGTACAGTAGACGAACCGGTACACGCAGAAAATTTAAGATATTATATAGAATTTATAAATAAGAAATATGAGAACAGTTTTATAATTGCAGTTGATGCAAGTCTGGGAAAAAGTGAGCAAATAGGAGGCATAAACATATGGAAAGGACCTTTGCACCCTGGAAGTGGGGTGGCAAAGGTTTTAGGTAGTGTAGGGGATATATCTATAACAGGTGTAGTAAATAAAATGACAATTAACCCTATGTTTCAATTACAGAATACAAGGCTCTCTTTGGTTATAAATATGGCAGAAGTAATAGGAAAAGCTATATGTAGAACAGTAATTTATTAAGTATTTTTTAAATATAGGCTTTTGCCTTGACAATTTTAATTAATATAAGGATAATATACAGTAAATAATACTGTGAATAGGTATATTTAATAGATAGGGAGAGTTTTTATGAAAAAGAAATTATTACTTGGACTTGCTTTAGGTGCAATGGTTATGACGACAGCTTGTGGTCAGGCAAAGGTTTCAAATAAGGATTCGGCTGACACTTCTGTTGAAGAAACATCAGATGAAACAAGTGAAACTAAACAGGCAACAGAAAAACAGACTAATGATGAAGTTACAGAACTTCCTCAGCTTGAAGGTGTAAAGAAAGGGGATACAATAGCTACAATTCATACTAATTATGGCGATATTAAAGTATGGTTCTTCCCTAAATACGCACCAAAGGCAGTAGAAAACTTTACTACTCATGCTAAAGAGGGTTATTACAACGGACTTATTTTCCATAGAGTAATAAATAACTTTATGATTCAAGGTGGCGACCCAACAGGTACAGGTGCAGGTGGCGAAAGTATTTGGGGTAAAGAGTTTGAAAATGAAGTTAACCTCAATTTAAGAAGTTTTAGAGGTGCTTTATGTATGGCAAATGCAGGCCCTGACACAAATGGTAGCCAGTTCTACATTGTTCAAAATCCTGACATTGGCGATGAAATGAAGTCACAGCTTGAAGAATTAAGCAAGAGTGATGAGGCATTTAGCGAAAGTAATGGTACAAAGATTTCATTTAGTAAGGCTTTCCCAAGTAAGGTAGTTAAGGAATACGAAGAAAATGGTGGTTATCCATCACTTGATATGAACTATACTGTTTTTGGTCAGGTATATGAGGGTATGGATGTTGTAGATAAGATTGCAGCAGTTGATACAGACCAGAGCGATAAGCCAAAGACAGATGTTAAGATTGAATCTATAGAAGTAGGAACTTACTAAAATGAATTTGATTTCAGTAGAAAATTTATCAAAAGCATATGGCGAAAAAATAATATTCGATAATTTGACTTTTGGTATTGACGATACAGATAAAATTGGTGTCATTGGTGTAAATGGTACTGGTAAATCCACTCTTTTGAAGATTATAGCAGGAGAGGAGGAGGCAGATAGTGGTAATGTAATTACTATGAATGGTCTTAGAGTAGGCTATTTGCCTCAATCTCCTGTGTTCAAAAAAGGCGAAGTCGTAATGGACTATATGATTCGTATTTGTAAAATTACAAATGCTGATGAAGAAAGTAAGGCAAAGACTGTACTTACTAAAATAGGCATTAACGATTTTTATGCTGATGTGGATACTCTTTCAGGTGGACAGAAAAAGAGAGTTGCTATTGGTGCAGCTATGATTTCTCCTGTAGACTTGCTTATATTAGATGAACCTACAAACCACATTGATAGTGAAACTATTGCGTGGATGGAAAATAATTTAAAGTCTACAACAAAGGCTCTTTTAATGGTAACTCACGATAGATACTTCCTTGACAGAGTTGTAAATAAAACCTTTGAACTTGATAAAGGCAAAATATATGTTTATCAGGGAAACTATGGAGAATTTTTGGAGCAAAAGGCTCAGAGAGAAGAACTTGCACAGGCAGGAGAGAGAAAGCGTCAGAATTTTCTCCGTACAGAACTTGAATGGGTAAAGCGTGGAGCAAAGGCTAGAACTACAAAACAAAAGGCTAGATTACAGAGATTTGAAACTATATCTCAAATTAAAGCTCCGGACCAGAAACAAAATGTTGAAATTGCTGGCCTTTCTTCTCGTCTTGGTAGAAAAACTATTGAGATTAATAATATTTCTAAGTCCTTTGGCGATAAGAAACTTATTAATGACTTTAGCTATATTATACTTAAAAATGATAGAATTGGTATAGTTGGACAAAATGGTACAGGAAAAACTACTCTCCTTAAAATGATAACAGGAAAGCTACAACCTGATAGTGGTACTATTGAGGTAGGCGATACTGTTAAAATCGGTGTATTTTCTCAAGGTACAGAGCATATGGACGATAATATGCGAGTTATAGATTATGTAAAAGAGGTAGGAGAATACATATCAACTACTGACGGCAAGTTGTCTGCCACAAAACTTTTGGAAAGATTTTTATTTAATGGAGATATGCAATATTCTCCTATAGGTAAACTTTCCGGTGGCGAAAAGAGAAGACTTTACTTGTTGAGAGTCCTTATGTCAGCACCGAATATATTGTTCCTAGATGAACCTACAAATGATTTGGATATTGAAACCCTTGCTATATTAGAGGATTATCTTGACGGTTTTGCTGGTGCTGTTGTTATTGTTTCTCATGATAGATATTTCCTTGACAGATGTGTTGATAGAATATTTGCCTTTGACGGAAGTGGAAATATAAAGCAGTACGAGGGTGGCTATAGTGATTATAAGGCTACTTTAGAAGAAAGTAAAAAAGCTGTAGCATCTGAAAGTAAGGCTAAGGAAAGCAAAACTTGGAATAAGGGCGAAAGAAAGTTAAAAATGTCTTTCAATGAAAAGAGAGAATTTGAAACTATAGATGACGATATTGCTAAACTGGAACAGGCTATTGTTGATACAGAGGAGCAAATGGAGAAATCGGCTAGTCAGTATTCTAAGTTACAAGAACTTTCTCAGCAAAAAGAAGATTTAGAAAATCAGCTTTCTGAAAAGATGGATAGATGGATGTATCTTAATGAATTAGCTGAAAAAATAGAAAATCAAGAATAAAAAATTAGCTGTTTACATTTTTCAGTAAACAGCTAATTTTTTTGATGTTAGTGAGAATATATTAACTAATTAAATTAATACCAAATTAAGCAACTTTTTTTATAAGTTTCTGAAGTTCTGGACCAATAATAGCTACTATAATTATTTTTCCAAAGTCGAAAATAAGGAAAGGTAAAACACCGATGGCTAAGGCTTCCATAAATGTTCTACCCATACCAAAGGCAAGCCAAGCTGTACCAAATATATATGTAATAGCTAAACCGACAATCATACCAATAATGTTAGGTATTCTCTTGTAATTGAATTTTTCGATTATTAAGCCACTAATAACTGATGTAAAAATAAAGCCTACCAAATATCCACCTGTAGGGCTCACTAATTTTGAAATACCACCAGTAAATCCTGCAAATACAGGAAGACCTACAAAGCCTAAAAGTAAATATATGATGTAACTTACAGTTGCTTTTTTCCAACCTATAGCGTAAATTGTAATGTAAATCAGAAAATTAGTTACAGAAACAGGAACTTCTCCTATCGGTATTGAAAATGGAGCAAGTATACAGAATATTGCAGCAAATAAAGCTGTAAATACCATATCTTTTGTAGAAAAGTTTTTCATAAGTTAACAACTCCTAAAATTAAATTGATTTAAGGAGAGTATAGTACAAATTTTATAAATTGTCAACCTAAATATTTTCAGATGGTTAACATTATTTTTTAACAAACAAAAAACCCGTAGGGGCAACTACGGGCTTTTGCTAACAAAAGGGTGTTAGCGATGGATTGCGGGCAAACAATCCAAGAGTGTAATAAATATAAAAATAGGAATAAAATGAAGGAATATAAAAAAACTTCCTATTTTTTACGATTAATGTGATTGGGGGCACATAATCAATTAATTTAAGGGTAAATTGTTTTATTATTTATTACAGTTATTATTATATGGTATAATTCTTAAAATGAAATGTAGAAAAAGCTTAAAAAAATATTACGATTATAAAAAATAGAATGTTTTTTACATAATTTTTGAAAAAATATAGCCTAAACATTGTAAACTTGCAAATAATTATTTTTTAGGTTATAATTGTTCTAACTATGAAATGTGTAATAATCTATGGAGGAAAAAAATGATTGTAAATAATGTAAACCTTGCAGCAGTAGGTGTTAAATTTAGTCAGTATCCTACAGATAATAAACCAGAGGTAGCATTTGCAGGAAAGTCAAATGTAGGTAAGAGTTCTCTTATAAATTCAATGATTTATAGAAAGGCTCTTGCTAGAACAAGTCAAAACCCAGGTAAAACCCGTACTATTAATTTCTATAATGTAGAGGATTTACTTTACTTTGTTGACCTTCCGGGTTATGGATACGCAAAGGCTTCTCATTCAGAAATTGAAAAATGGGGTAAAATAATAGAAGATTATCTTACAAAGAGAGAATCTTTAAAGGCTATTATTATGCTTGTAGACATAAGACATGAGCCAGGAGCTAATGATTTAATGATGTATGATTGGCTCAAGCATTATAATCACAAGATTATTATTGTTGCTACTAAGTCTGATAAATTAAAGCGTAGTCAGTTACAGAAACATGTAGCTATGCTTAAAAAAGGTTTTAATCTTCAAAAAGAGGATATTATACTTCCATTTAGTAGCGAAACAAAATCTGGTAGAGATGAATTATGGAAAATTATTGAAGGTATTTGTGAAATAGAAAAAGAAGAAAAGTAATTTTGTGGGTGCAACAATAGCACCCACTTTTTCTATTTATTAAACAGTAAAAGAACCAATAATATTAAAAGTATATTATTGTCCGGTGTTTCTTTGCTGTTTATACTAACACCACAGTCTTTGTCAATTTCATATATGCCGTCATTGTGTATAGCTGAATCCTTTATTGTCTGTGTTGAAACATCTCTATCACAAGATTGTGGCACAATATTTTGATTATATCCATCGCAAATACGATTGAAAGTTCTTACTGTGTTTATTATATTTATCATATTATCAATATTGCCTTTGTCATTAGTAAATGGTTTACAGGCTTTAAGTAGTGTTATTTCCTTTGTAGGTTCTGATGCACAATTTTGTGAGCAACAACGAATATCTTGTTCTATTGGTGTAAGATATTTGTGTTTGAAGTGTTTTTCTATTAAACAGAGGGCTTCATTCAAATCCTCTTTTATATTATTGGAATTAGAAAGTCTACTAAAAATATTATAGATATTGCTATTTTCTGACATAAATAACCTCCCGATTTAATAAATTTTCAATATCTAAAAGACCCCAACCTTGTCTATTTGGGGAACATTCCAAGTTGTGGCAACTTTGTTTAAGCATAAACTTAATATCATCAGGTTTTAAGTTGGGTGCTTTTTCTAATAAAAGGGCAATAGCACCACTTACAATAGGTGTTGACATAGATGTACCACTAAGGCTTTTATAGTAGTTGTTGTTTTTGTTATCCTCACAAAGACAGGATATTATATTTGTTCCAGGGGCAACTACATCTGGCTTTATTACACATTCTTTAGTAGGACCTCTACCAGAATAACTTTTTCCTATATCGTTTTCAGGTACATTAATATCATCTACTGAACCTACAGTAATTATTTTTTTACTAATGCCGGGAGAAGATATTGTACCTTTTTGAGGACCATTGTTTCCAGCAGCAGCAACTACAACTATGCCCATATCCCATAATATTTCAGCAGCTCTAACAAGAGGGTCTTTTGTATTTGTAATTCCGGCACCAATAGACATATTTAAAATTCGAATATTATATTTTTTGTAGTTGTCAGCTACCCATTGTATGCCAGTTAATACATCGGAGGCTGTTCCTTTGCCTTCAAAATCTAATGCTTTTATCATTACAATATTGCTTTCAGGAGCTATTCCTCTATATTTGCCATTACTATTTGCACCACTTCCAGAACAGATACCAGCAACATGAGTACCATGGCCACAATCATCATATACATAATTTTTATGATTAACAACATCATAGAAACATTTTATTCTTGAATCAAAATCATTGTTTTTACATATACCTGTATCTATAAAAGCGATAGATATTCCTTTGCCTGTGTATTTTGTGTTTATGCACTTTACTTTATCTCTAACAATATTCATTTGGGTATCTATGGTTTTGTTAGGGTAAAGGGCATTAATAGATTTTATTTTTTTTAACTTTGAAATATTTTTATTACTGACTTCAATAACATAGCTGTTAATTAGTGGCAGACTGTACTTTATATTGCATAATTCAGTAGGCAACATATGCTTGTCGCATTCTGCTATAAATTCCAATACTGACACTCCTTAAATTATATTTATATTTTATGCAGTAATTCCCTGTATGTTATTGTAACTGTGCTTGCTTTTTTTAACTTTAGGTTATATAATTCAAAGTAAGTTTTATATAGAAAAGGAAGTGTAGTTTTTGAAATCTATATCTGAAATAAAGGAAATATTTAATAATGCTGATATAAAGAGTATTCCAAATTTAATTGAAGAATTTTCTTCTGATGAAAGAAAAGGTGTTCAAAATATTATAGCATCTGGTAAGAAGAATTATGATAAATATATTGCAGAGTTAGAAAGATTAGAAGTTATTTCAGCTTTTGAAAAAAAGTATGCTTCTCAAGGTATAGAATATATTGGTGGTATAGACGAAGTAGGCAGAGGACCTTTGGCTGGACCAGTAGTTACAGCTTGTGTAATTTTGCCTGTAGGTTGTAAAATATTAGGTGTCAATGATAGTAAAAAACTCTCTGCCAAAAAGAGAGATGAACTTTTTGATATTATAATGGAAAAGGCTGTTTCTGTTGGCATTGGTATGGAAGATAACAACACTATTGATGATATAAATATATTACAGGCTACATACAAGGCTATGCAACAGGCTATTAACAATATGCCAATAAAGCCACAGCAGCTTTTAGTAGATGCAGTTACTATACCTAATATTGATATACCTCAAGAGCCTATTATAAAAGGCGATGCAAAGAGTATTTCAATAGGTGCAGCAAGTATTGTGGCAAAGGTTACGAGAGATAGAATGATGGCAGAATATGCTAAAACTTATCCTATGTATGATTTTGACTCTAATATGGGTTATGGCTCAAAAACTCATATTGAGGCAATTAAAAAATATGGTCTTTGCCCAATTCATAGAAAGAGTTTTACAGGTAATTTTGTATGAAAAGTCAAGCAAAAGGAAAACTAGGAGAGTGTATTGCAAGAATATATCTTAGATTACATTTGTATAAGATTTTAGAAAAGAATTTTAGAACAAATACTGGAGAAATTGACATAATAGCAAAGAAAGGCGAAACTATAGTTTTTGTTGAAGTTAAGTTCAGAACTAATACTGAAAAGGGTTTGCCTAGGGAGGCTGTTAATTATAGAAAACAGAAGCATATACAAAATACAGCTCTCTGTTATTTAAAGTACAAAAATTGTATGGAAAGTGATATAAGATTTGATGTTATAGAAATATTGAATTTTAAGATTACTCATATTAAAAATGCTTTTTAGGAGAAATAATATGAAAACAGTTAAAAAAGATAAATTAGAATATTTGGTTTTTGAAAATATGCCAGAAATAAAACATTGTTTTTCTACCAGATATGGTGGAGTATCTGAAGGCGTTTTTTCTTCAATGAATTTAGCGTGGAGAGAAGATAAAAAAGAAAATGTATTGAAAAACTACGATATTATATGTAATGCCATTGGAGTAAAGGCTGAAAATACAGTATGGACAAGACAGGTTCATACTGACAATATTTTGAGAGTAACTGCTGATGATAGGGGAAAAGGTCTTTTCAAGGAAAGACAGGAAGATGGCTATGATGCTATTATGACAAATGAAAAAGATGTAGTTTTAGTAGGTTTTTCAGCAGACTGTGTTTTAATTTATTTTTATGATAAGGTTAAAAATGCTATTGCAATTGCCCATAGTGGTTGGAGAGGCACTGTATTAGGTATTGGCGGAAAAGTAGTCAATAGAATGAAAGAAGAATTTGGCTCAAATCCACAAGATATAGTTTGTGGTATTGCTCCGGCTATTGGTGTTGACCATTTTCAGGTTGATATACCTGTAGTAACAGCTTTCAGACAGGCTTATGACTGGGCTGACAAGTTTATTTATCCCGATAAAAATATGGCTGAAAGATGGTTTATTGATTTACACAGTATAAACGAAGAAATACTTGTAAATGCCGGAATTAAAAGAGAAAATATTGAAAATAGCAGAATTTGTACACAATGTGACCCAGATAGATTTTTCTCTCACAGGGTTATGGGAGCTAAAAGAGGTACTTTGGCAGGATTTATGAGTTTGTAGGTCTACTATAGGCAAAAATATATAGTATAAGTGTATATATTTATTGTAAATAAGTCATATATCACACTTTATTTATTTTTTATTGTGTGTTATAATACTATAGACTGATGATGTTTAATGGGGGATTTTGCCCAGTTGTATAAACTCAAGGTAAAATTCCCTTTTATAGATTTTTTGATACGGAGGATTAAATTTATGGCAAAACCTATAGTTGCTATTGTTGGCCGTCCTAATGTAGGTAAGTCGACATTATTTAACAGAATTGCCGGCGAAAGAATTTCTATTGTAGAAGATACGCCAGGTGTAACTAGAGATAGAATTTATGCAGATGCAGAGTGGTTAGACCATCATTTTACACTTATTGATACAGGTGGTCTTGAACCTGATAGCGATGATATGATGCTCAAGCATATGTATTCACAGGCTGAAATTGCTATTAGTTCAGCTGATGTTATACTTTTTGTTGTTGATGTAAGAACAGGTATGACAGATATGGATATGCAGGTTGCAAACATTTTAAGAAAAGCAGATAAGCCAGTTGTACTTGCTGTAAATAAGGTTGATGACTTAGCTAAGTACGGTATGCAGGTTTATGAATTCTATTCATTAGGGCTTGGCGACCCATTTGGTGTATCTGGTGGACAGATGATTGGCTTAGGCGACCTTCTTGATGAGGTAGTAAAGCATTTCCCAGCAGATAAAGATGACTCAGCAGAAGATGATGCAATAAAGGTTGCAATTATTGGTAAGCCTAATGTAGGTAAGTCTTCACTTGTAAACAGAATTTTAGGCGAAAACAGAGTTATTGTAAGTGATGTAGCTGGTACTACAAGAGATGCTATTGACTCAGAATACGAACTCAATGGTCAGAAGTATGTATTTATTGATACAGCTGGTATGAGAAGAAAGGCAAAGATTAAGGAGAGTATTGAAAAGTATTCTATTATTCGTGCTGTAGCTGCTGTTGAAAGAGCAGATGTTTGTATTCTTATGATTAATGCTGTTGAAGGTATTACAGAACAGGATACAAAGGTTGCGGGTATTGCTCACGAGGCTGGTAAGGCTGTTATTATTGCAGTAAATAAGTGGGATTTAATTGAAAAAGATAACCACACAATGAATAAGTTCTTAAAGGATATTGATACAGAATTTAAGTATCTTTCATATGCTCCAAGAATTTTCATTTCAGCAGCAACTGGTCAGAGAGTAACAAAACTTTTTGAATTAATTACAATGGTAAGCGAAAACAATTCAAGAAGAATTGCGACAGGTATGCTTAATGATGTTCTTATTGAGGCTATGGCTATGAATCAGCCACCAGCTGAAAAGGGTAAACAGCTTAGAATTTACTATATGACGCAGGTTTCTGTAAAGCCACCTACATTCGTTTTATTTGTAAACGATACAGAGCTTTTACACTTCTCTTATAAGAGATATTTAGAAAATCAGCTTAGAGATGCTTTTGGCTTTGTAGGTACTCCAATACACTTTATTGCCAGAAACAGAAAGGAATAAGTTATGTTTAGATTATTTTGCCTCATTATAGGCTATGGACTGGGTTGTTTGCAGTCAGCGTATTTTGTCGGCAAGTTCTTCGGACATATTGATATTAGAGAATATGGTAGTGGAAATGCTGGCTTTACAAATACTTCCAGAGTATTAGGCAGAAAACTCGGTGCTATTGTTTTTATTTTTGATTTATTTAAGGTTATTTTAGCTTATTACATTTGTACAATGCTTTTTAAAGGTAGTGGTACATTTGTTGATGGCTCAAGCCATTTGCCAGGAATTTATGCTGGCGTAGGTGCTGTACTTGGTCACAATTTCCCTTTCTACCTTAATTTTAAAGGTGGTAAGGGTATTGCCTGTACACTTGGTCTTATGCTTTGCATAGATTGGAAAATTGCTCTTATTACATATGCAGTAGGTATTGTTGTTGTTTTAGCAACAAAGTATATCTCAGCTTCATCACTTTCTATGGCTTTGGTATATCCTATTGTTATGGTTATAATGCGTAATATTGAGAGTATTAAGCCAGAAGAAATTATATTAATGTTTGTTCTTTGCGTATTAGCTTACTACAAGCATAAAGCTAATATACAGAGATTAATGAATGGTACTGAAAGTAAAGTAGGTACAAGAAGCAAAGAAAGGGCGGTTAAATAAATGAAAACTGTTGCAGTTATCGGCTCTGGTAGTTGGGGTACAGCTCTTGCAGTTCAGCTTAAAAGAGCAGGAAATAATGTTATTTTATGGTCTTTCAAAGAAGAAGAAGCACAGGCTATTCTTTTAAATGGAGAAAACAAAGAATTTCTCCCAGGTGTAAAAATTGATAAGGAAATAAATGTAACTTATAAAGACGAAGATGTTGCGTGGGCAGATATGCTTGTATTTGCTACACCATCTAAATTTGTAAGAAATATGGCAAAGAGATTTGCTCCTTATGTAAGAAAAGATGAAATAATTGTTAATGTTGCTAAGGGTCTTGAAGAAAGCACTCTTATGCGTCTTTCAGAAGTAATAAAGGAAGAAATTCCACAATGTAAAATAGGCTGTTTATCTGGTCCAAGTCACGCTGAAGAAGTTGGCCTTGGTATGGCAACAACTCTTGTTGCTGCTGGCGAAGATATGGCTGTTGCTGAAGAAATTCAGGATACTTTTATTACACCTATGTTCAGAGTTTACACTAATGATGATTTAATTGGTGTTGAACTTGGTGGTGCACTTAAAAACCTTGTTGCTTTAGCAGCTGGTATTTCTGACGGTGTAGGCTATGGCGATAACACAAAGGCTGCACTTATTACAAGAGGCATTGTTGAAATAGCTCGTCTTGGTGTTGCTATGGGTGCTAAAAAGGAAACTTTTGGTGGACTTTCAGGTATAGGCGACTTAATTGTTACTTGTACAAGTATGCACAGTCGTAATAGGCGTGCAGGTATTCTTTTGGGACAGGGTAAGTCTTTAGAAGAAACATTAGAAGAAATTCATATGGTAGTTGAGGGTGTTGTAAATGCTAAGGCTGCTTATGAATTATCAGAAAAATATAATGTAAGTATGCCTATTACTAAGCAGATAAACGAAGTCCTTTATAATAAAAAAGATGTTAAACAGGCTGTATACGACCTTATGACTAGAGGTAAGACAAAAGAAACTGAAAAGGATATGTATAAGCTTTAGGAGGCATTTATGTATCAAGAGTTTAATGGACCTTGGATAGGGGATAATGAAAATGGAACTTATAAAAATCCTATTTTGCTTTCAGATTATTCAGACCCTGATGTAATCCGAGTTGGCAAGGATTTTTATATGGTTGCCAGTTCATTTACTTATTTTCCAGGACTTCCGGTTTTACATTCAAAGGATTTAATAAATTGGAAAATAATTAGTTATGCAGTAGATAAATTGCCTTTTGATGACTATGATGTTCCACAACATGGTAAAGGCGTTTGGGCACCTAGTATTAGATACCACAATGGTATGTTTTATGTCTATTTTGCAACACCTGATGAGGGTATATTTGTTAGTACAACAGATGACCCTTATGGTAAATGGAATTTAAAACTTGTGAAAAAATCTTGTGGTTGGATTGATACTTGTCCGTTTTGGGATGATGATGGGCAGGCTTATTTAATAAGAGGTGTGGCAAAAAGTCGCATAGGCTATAAAAGTAAGCTCTTTCTCCATAAAATGTCTGCTGACGGTATGGAGCTTTTAGACGATGGAGTTTTAGTATTTGACGGTAGAATAAATCATCCAACCATAGAAGGTCCTAAAATGTATAAAAGAAATGGATATTATTATATTTTTGCTCCTGCTGGGGGTGTTCAGACTGGCTGGCAAATGGAAGCAAGAAGTAAAAATATTTATGGACCTTATGAGCATAAGGTTGTACTTCATCAAGGAAATTCAGTTATAAATGGACCTCATCAAGGTGGTTGGGTTGATACTGAAAGTGGAGAAGATTGGTTTATACATTTTCAAGACTTAAATATGTATGGTCGAGTTACACATTTGCAACCAGCAAAATGGGTTAATGATTGGCTTGAAATAGGTGTTGATAACAATAAAGACAATATTGGCGAGCCAGTTTTGGAATACAAAAAGCCTGAATTAGACAAAAGCGAAAAACTATATCCATTAGACTCTGATAATTTTACAGGCAATAAATTAGGTTTACAATGGCAGTTTCAAGCCCATTTTACAAAAGAATTTTATGATTTGACAGGCAATAGTATTAAGTTGTTTGCAATAGGAAATAAGGGAAAGAATATTTCATCAGCTCCTAATGTAATGTGCCAGCTTATAAATAGACCTAATTTTACTGTAACTACGAATGTAAAAGCCGTTCTTGAAAATGGCGATAGCTGTGGACTTATAGTTACAGGTGGTAGTTACTATGGCTTGAAAATTACAAAAATAAATGGTAAACTAATTGCTCAACAAGTTAGTTATGAGCTTACCCGTTCTGAAGATAAAGAGGAAATTGTTGGAGGCTCTATGCCACTAGAAACTGACCAATTGTATTTACGACTTAAAGTTAGTTATCCTAATTGTATTGAAAGCTACATCAGTACTGATAATAAGAATTATGTAAAAATTGGGAATACTGTTGAGTATGAAGTTTCAAGAAAAAGTTGGGTTGGTGGCAAAATAGGAATTTATTGCACATCAGGAAATAGTGAAACACATAAATCGTATGCAAAATATGATTATATAAATGTGGAGTGATTTTTATAAGATACTATAAAGACTTAATTGTTGAAGATAACATTGATATTATCAAAGCTAAGAAGTTGTTTAGCAAGGGTATATCTTTGTTTAATGTGTATGCCATATGTGTTAGTCCAAAAACAAATGGTTTAATGGAAATAATGTCTACAGAAAATTTACTTAAAGAAGTGAATTCTTATGGGAATTATGGTATAATTGCATTAGTGAAAGGTAGAAATAAAGCTAGAAAAAAATCTGTAAGGCTTATTGAAAATTGGCTTGTTACACATTCGGATTTAACTGGATTTAAAAGCCATTACAATCAGAATAGCTTTTAAAGTAGGTGATAAAATTGCTATTTTTAAATATACTTCTTCTCATATTGAAGGTAATAGGAATAATTATATTAGCTGTTTTATTACTTATTATTGGATTGTTGTCTATTGTGCTTTTTGTGCCTATACATTATGAAAGTCAATATGAATATTACGAAAAATTAAATGGTTTTTGTACTGTGAATTGGCTTTTTAAAACTTTTTCTTTTAACTTAAAAACTGTAGATGGCGAAACTGATTATGATATAAAAATTCCGTCTTGGATTGACAAATTATTGTCTGATGATAATGAAGAAGAAAAATCAGACAATGAGGTTGTTTACAAAATTGAAAATAATCAGGATGAATATTTTGATGATGATATTACAGTAGAAAAGTTAAGAGATGAAGCAGAAGAAAAAATAGAAAAAACTGTGGACAATGTGATTTCTGAAGTTAAGGAAGAAATTAAGGAAGATACAGAAAAAGAAATAGCTGAAAATTTAGAAGATACCGAGGAAAATTCTGAAAAAAGTGTTTTATGCGAAAATATTACAAGGTTTATTAGAAAAAAAGTTGTAAATCTTATTTGTAAGTTAAAAGGAATTTTAAATTTTACAAAAGATAAAAAGGCTTTTATAAAAGAAAAAATTGAATTTTTTGAAGATTTAAAGGCTAAATATGACTTAAAAGGTATTTTTGATGTAACAATTTTGCTATTTAAGAAAATTTTTAAAGGTTTGGGGTTGAAATTATTCCAAATCTGTGGAATAATTGGATTAGATAATCCTTGTTCAACAGGACAAGCTATTGGTTTGATTTCTGTGGTACAAACTTTTGTGCCATTTGATATTGATATTCAAGGCGATTTTGAAAATAATGTCTTGGAGGGAAGCTTTTATATTAAGGGAAAAGTTAGAATTAGTAGTATAGTTTTTCCGGTAATATGGTATCTTCTTAAAAAACCAGTCAGAACTGTTGTTATTGATTATGTGAAAGGGGATAGAAAATGAGTGAGGTAAGCAGTAATCTTGAAGTTTTGTTTAACAAAATGGAGAATTTTGTGTCAACCAAAACTGTAATAGGAGACCCCATTACCATAGGTAAAGTCATTTTAGTACCTCTGATAGATGTATCATTTGGTGTTGGAGCTGGTGCAAAGCAGAATAAAGCTAACAAAGTTGGTTCTGATACAAAAAATGGTTCAGCAGCAGGTTTAGGTGCAAAAATGTCGCCATCTGCTATTTTAGTAATAAATGATGGAACAGTACAGATGGTAAATGTCAATGACCAGAATAGTGTCAATAAACTTATTGATATGATTCCTAGCATTGCTAGTAAAATAAAATCTTTTGGTGGCTCTGACGATGAAGAAACAGAAGAAACAGAAGATTCTGTAGAAATTATCGAATAGAGGTGGTTTGTTGTCTGACTTTTTTAAGGAACAACTTGTGAAGAAAGAATTTTCACAAAAGGACAGAACCAAAAGAATTTATATTATAGGTATTGCCATAGCAGTTGCAGTTTTCGTTTGGCAGATTTGTAGCGATAGTGCAACGGCAGCAAAAACGGATACAATGTTTGTAGCGTTTATGATGCTTGGCATTATACTTATTGGAATTATAGCCTATGTAGCATTTGTTAAAATAAGGTACTTAAATCAAGAGTTTGAGTATGCTTATACAAATGGTAGTCTTGACATAGATGTTATTATGAATAAGAGCAAGAGAAAAACTGTGTTTCAGGGTAATGCAACAGAGTTTGAAGTGTTTGCTCATATTGATGATAAGGAACATTTGGCTATGTATGAAAACTTGCCTATAGTTGATTTTTCAAGTGGCAAGAAGAAAGAAAATACTTATGTTTTTGTAGCAAATTACAAGAACAAAAAGAAAAGGTTTGTTATAGAACCTTGTGAAGAAATCTTAAAGGCTGTATATGTGGATTTATCCCCAAGAAGAGCTTATATAAAGAAGTAAAATTTTTAATGGAGGACAATTTAATGCACGAAATGATTGTGATTTTGGACTTCGGTGGTCAGTATAATCAGCTGATTGCTCGTAGAGTTCGTGAATGTAATGTGTATTGTGAAGTTAAATCTTACAAGACACCACTTGAGGAAATCAAGGCTATGAATCCAAAGGGTATTATCTTTACTGGCGGACCAAATAGCGTTTATCTTGAAGACTCTCCAAGTATTGGTAAGGAAATTTTTGAATTAGGTATTCCTGTTCTCGGTATCTGTTATGGTTGCCAGCTTATGTCACATGTTTTAGGTGGTAAAGTTGAATCAGCTACTACAAGTGAATATGGTAAGACAGAAACTTTCTTCAATACAGATAGTCTTTTATTCAAGGGCTTAAAGGAAGAAAGTATTACATGGATGAGCCATACTGACCTTATTACAGGTATGCCAGAAGGCTTTACATCTATTGCACATACAAGTGAATGTCCAGTTGCAGCAATGGAAAATAAGGATGCTAAACTCTATGGTATGCAGTATCATCCAGAAGTTGTGCATACAGAAAATGGTACAGCTATGCTTAGAAATTTCCTTTATGAAGTTTGTGAGTGTAGAGGCGATTGGAGTATGAGTAACTACGCACAGACTGCTATTCAGAGTGTAAGAGAAAAAGTTGGCGATGGCAAAGTTCTTCTTGCATTAAGTGGTGGTGTTGATAGTTCTGTACTTGCAGCACTTTTATCAAAGGCTGTTGGTAATCAGCTTACTTGTATTTTCGTTGACCATGGTCTTATGAGAAAGAACGAAGGCGATGAAGTAGAGCAGGCTTTTGCTGATTGGGATGTAAACTTTGTAAGAGTAAATGCGGGCGAAAGATTTTTAAATAAGCTTGCTGGTGTTTCTGACCCAGAAACAAAGAGAAAGATTATTGGCGAAGAGTTTATTAGAGTATTCGAAGACGAAGCTAAGAAGATTGGTAAGGTAGACTTCCTTGCTCAGGGTACAATTTACCCAGATGTAATTGAATCTGGTACAGGTGATGCAGCAGTTATCAAGAGTCATCATAATGTAGGTGGTCTTCCTGACTATGTTGACTTTAAGGATATTATTGAACCTTTAAGACTTTTATTTAAGGACGAAGTAAGACAGTTAGGTGTTGAACTTGGTCTTGCAGATTACCTTGTATGGCGTCAGCCATTCCCAGGTCCTGGTCTTGCAATCAGAATTATTGGAGATATTACTCCAGAAAAGATTGCTATTTTACAGGATGCAGATGCAATCTTTAGAGAAGAAATTGCATTAGCTGGTATGGATAGACAGATTAACCAGTACTTCGCAGTATTAACTTCTATGCGTAGTGTAGGTGTTATGGGCGACGGCAGAACATATGATTATACACTTGCTTTAAGAGGTGTAACAACTACTGACTTTATGACAGCAGACTTTGCAAGAATTCCTTATGAAGTTCTTGAAAAGATTAGTAGCAGAATCGTAAACGAAGTGGCATCTATCAATAGAATAGTGTATGATATTACTACTAAGCCACCAAGCACTATCGAGTGGGAATAAGATAATTGAAGCCACAAACCTTGTAAATATCAGGGTTTGTGGCTTTTATATTTGCCTGAGCGTACCAAAAGCGTACCAAAATTTTCAAATGCCGTTAATTTGATTCAATTTATCCATCAGCTCTTTATTCTTTTTATCATACAAGTGAGAATATGTTTCTAAAGTTGTTTGCACATTTTGATGTCCTAAGCGTTCTTTAACCATCAACGGTGAAAAACCTGCATCAATCAGCATAGAAGCGTGGCTATGTCTTAAATCATGTACTCGTATGCGTTTTAGACCAGATAGTTTTGCGATAGCTTTAATTTTAGTATTTAGATTGGACTTTGAAGTTTGAAATACTCTATCGGTCTTTTTTAATGGTTGAGTATAGCGTTCTATGAAAATTTTAATTTCATCACATAAGAACTGAGGAATTTCAATTTTACGTTCAGAATGTTCGGTCTTAGGTTTGTTAGTAACATATGTTCCGTCGCGTAACATTGCTCGAGTTTTATTAATATCTATTGTTCTGTTTTTAAAATCAATATCTTCAAGAGTTAAAGCTAATAATTCTCCCTCTCGAATACCAGTCCAAAATAAAACTTCAAAAGATATTTTTGTAATATAATCATGTTTATCAAGACAAGCAATAGCTTGCTTGAATTCATCAGGTTCCCAAAAGCTGACCCTGCCGGCATTTTTTTTACCAACAGAACCAGCCTCTCTCGCTGGGTTTTTTGATAAATTATGATAACGCATAGCATAGTTAAAAATTGCCGAAAGTTGGTTATTAATAGTTTTAATATATGTTTTTGAATAATCTGAATTAATAAGTTCGTTTTGCCAATGCCTTACATCACCAGCAGTAATTTCGTTTATTTTTTTATTTTTAAAAAATGGCAATACTCTATTGTATATAATGTTTTCTTTAGTTTCATAGGTTGTTTGTCTTATTCTTGCTTTTATATCAGACATATAAAGCTCAACAAGAGAACCGAAAATCATATCAGGATTGCTTGTTTCTTTTAATAAAAATTCTCTTTCGAAGCTTAAGGCTTCTTTCTTTGTTTTAAATCCTTCTTTTTTCTTTTGTTTTTTATTACCTTGCCAATCTATGTACCTAAACTTTGCATAATAAGTACCTCTTTCATTTTTATAAGCTGGCATATATTTCACCTCATTTGCTTTATGTAATTTTTAAAGTTTTTATATACTTTAATTTCTAAAAAGCTAGTAAAAAATTTATTTCGCTTTGATAGTTTTTGTAATCGTTCTAATCTTATTTCTGCTGCTGCTTTCGATACATCACACAACTGAGATATTTCATAAGCAGAAATAACATTTATTTTTTTTAGAATAATAGCAGGCATTAACAAGTCCCTTGCGAATATATTTGCTGAGTATTCGTTTACTGAATCGGGATTATCAATGTGACCGAGAAGTATGTGGCCAAGTTCGTGAGCAATTGTAAATCGTGCTCTTTGATTGTAAGAATCTTTATAATAAACAATGTATTTACCATTTCGCTTTAATGTAAAACCATCTTGCTTTAAATCTAACTTTTGAGCGACTGTGCTTTGAGAATACGGTATAAGTATTATATTGTAGTGGTCAGCTATTTGTGTAAGATTTACCGGTAAAACAGTTATGCCACAATCAATTAGAGTTTTCCATGCCAAATCTCTAGCTTTTTTGTATTCGTTGTACATATATATCATCTCCTTTAACACAATTGTAATAAAGGATTAAATGGGTTGGAATAAATGTTATATTATAACCAAATAGGTTATAATATACCGTATGTATATTGTGTAATGAAAAAATAGATTTATTAAATGGTATAAAAATGAGGGCTACACATAACATTAGTTAGTGTAACCCTTATTTATTTACTGTTTATTTCTTTCTTGTAATTTTATAAGCTTATTATGTTATTATTCCTTTAATTTTCTTTAGTACCCTTGTTTATCATATTGTTAATATTGAAAGGGGGAAGTACAACAGTTTCAACACCAGGTTGTGCTGTAATAAGAGAAATTTCACTTCTTACATAAGGCATCATTATTGATACAGAATTTTTTTGTATTAAATCTTTCTTTGTTTCTTCATCAACATTACCGATAAATTCGAATATACCTATAGCTGTAACATTTACTATATATTCATCTTCTTTATTTAACGTGAATTTAAGGGTTGTTCTGTAATGTTTGCTATTAATATCTTCTCCAATACTAATTTCCATAGAAAGTTTTGGTTTATTTTCATTTTGAAAACCAATGCGTGAAAAGGAAATTTCATCGAAGAATAAATTATCTAATTTTAAGGCACTTTTTATATTATCATTTTGCATATTAAAAACCTCCAATTATTTTTATGCTGCACAGACATTCGCTATGTTATAATTATTAGATAAAGATGAAATATCTATTTTATCAGGGGAATGCCATATATCCTTTGTATTGATAGTCTTATCTGTATTGAATGAAACAGTATCAATTTCTAAGGTTTTTTTAGAATCCCAAATAACATTACTTTTATTTATACTTACTTCATCATCAATAGAATTACTATACACAACAGATATATTTTCAATGTCAAATGTAGGTGTTAAATTATTATCATCAAGTAGAGTATCATCAATACGCTGGGTGCCAATTTGTGTAAATACTTTATTTTTTGTAACTAAAGACTCAAAATACTCAATTTCTTCAGTGAATTCATCTTCATCTGCTTCCATAAATGCACCTTTTACAGGTAAACTAGGACTTTTATTTGCATCCCAGTCATCTTTATCATTAATCTTAAAAGATAATTTATTATTTTTGTATATAAAACTGTATTTATCTTTATCACTAGCTAAGAAGCAGTCACGTATAGTAATTTTATCCTCAAGCATATCTATGATATTATCAGGCGAAACAGGGGATACAAGCCATTTTCTTTGTTTTGCACTCTCTTCACAAAAAACACATAAATATAAATTATTCAAATCATCTAAGCAGGTATATAATATTGGCTCACTCGCACATAAAAATATTGTATCATAATATAATGAACCTATTTTGGGAATATTAAACATTGTTTTATTTGCTACCATAATATTTACTCCTTTAAATTTTTCATGTACATTTCAAAGTCATCTATTAAACTAAAATATAAATATGGTTCAGCATTTTCATATAACCACCAATCTACATGTGAACTCTTATTTTTCTTACCGGTTTTAGGATTAATAGGTTTATATATGCTAGTTAAGACTGAAGGACCACAAGAAGGATTAGTATAGCCAACAGCTATTTTACAAGGAGGACAAGTGGGTCTACTCTTAATAAATCGTTTAATATCTTTAGGGTTTTGAAATACCGACAAAGAGTATAATGACGGGTCTTGTTCATCTTCCTCTGGAGTATAGCTAAAATTATTTTCTTCAAACGAAGGGGTAAACGACTCCTTATCTAATTTATGGGTCTTGCAAGCACGGTATACACGATAATTATTATCACCAGCTTCTTTTGGTAGTTCAAATTTTCTAAAGTATATAGGAAATTTTTTCTCTGGATTTTTCATATTTTGCCCCCTAATATACAATTATATTCCATTAAATCATTTAATAACTTTATTTTTACACATATGTCATTTCTATTTGAACCCATCAACACTAAGAATTGTTTCTCCAGCCAAGCCAGTTGTGATGTGGCAATATAGGTCATAAGTTTTATCTTTTTCTAAAACACCTTTTTCAAATGTACACGCTAATTCATATTTATTACCGTCTTTATCTATTCCATATGAATATGCTTGAGTAGCAACTCCTATATCCAATGCAGGTTCTGAATCAATAGTTAATCTTATATGGGCTAGTTCATTTTTGTTTGTTGAACCAGCACTAAGAAAATTGTATGTACGGTCAGGATATTTTGCAACATCAATATTGTTCAATGTATCTTTATTTTTTAAGCAACAAACACGCATATCCATATTAAATAAACGGAAATAATCAGCACTATTAATAGGGAGAACAAATAATGTATATTCTCCAATTTTAACCGGTTCTAATGAAGAACTGTTTTCAGCAGATGACATCATATCAGATGCTTTTCGAAGAGCATAATCTTTGCTATAACCATTACTAAATGTCTGGATTAAATTTGCTAAAGTATTCTTTGCATTAGAAGCATCTTCAAAAGAATATTCATATTGGATATAGTTTGAATTATGAACTTCTATTTTATTTCCATATTGACTGAATTCGCAATTTTCACTTGATACTTTTGAAAGTGTTCCAGGAGCTTCATAATCGTTTTTACTGGAAACATCTGCAAAGTTATCATATAAATCTATAGCATTTTTAATATCACCTATATAAGTTGCATTATCGTATGTATCTTGTAAGTCTTTAGATAATAATTCGTCTGTTTTCTTAGGTGAAAAATAAATAGCATAATATAAATTTCCGTTGTATATATCCAAAACCTTTATTGATAAATTGTCACCTTTATCAGTTTTGCCACTATATTCTGAAGAAAATATAGAATCTCCATCTATTCCATATTCGGATATATAAGCCTTGCTACATAATGGAGATAGAATTTTATTAAATAAATCAGCTATGCTTGTTTTTTCTTTTTCTGTAAATTTACTATAATCTATATCTAAATTAAGTGCAGTTTTATTGCAATAGACAATAGGTTCATTTTCAAAATACTCGCCATTGTTCGAGAAATCTACTTTAACATAACAATAAACACTGCCATCTGACTTAGATGTAGCAGCTCCTAAAAAAGCTGAATTATAGCTCATAGAAAAATCTTTGTCTGCATATCTCTCATATTTATAATCACTTGAAGATATACTTTTAGGAGATATACCAGCATTGGAATATATATGTCTAAATATAAAAATCGAACTGATTGCTATTGCAACTATAGCAACAAATATAATTACGATGAATATTAGCCTATATTTACTTTTTCTATCTCCAGTTGGATTAGTAACTGTGTCATCAGAAGTTATTATTTTTTCTTCTTCCATAAAACGCCCCCTCTTATATAATTTATATCTTATCCTTATGTATATGCCTCTTTATATCATCGTCTATATCAGAAGTGTTTGCTTTAATAGTAGTAAGTCCTTCTCCACGAGCAACAACTCTTAATTCTTCCTCAGTATCCTGTTTTTTACTTACTACATTGAGTATAGGCATATTTCTTTGTAGTTGCAAACCATATGCCATAAGCAGTATTTTATCATCATCAGAGAGGCTATTATATATGTCCATTAATTTTTGCTCATCAGATGAAAGGTCTGTATATTCTCCTAATAGCTCAATTATGCTAATATTTAGAAAATTTGATAATTTGTATAATTTATCTATCGAAGGAGAGCTTTGCTTCCAACGGCGAATTGCACCATTACCAAATCCTAGAGATTTCTCTACTTTAGAACAAGAATATCCTCTTTTATCTAATAGACTTAATATATGTTCTACATTAAACAATACAACACCACCTCCAATAAATTAGAATTTTTGAGAAATAGTTCTTGACTTTTCTCAAATTTGAGTATACAATATAAATACAACAAAGGTAATATAAATCAAAAAAATATACCTTTGCTAGAATTTCTTATTTTTTTGAGATAACATACAGCAATCGAATTATCTCTGAAAAACCTAAAAGCATTATGAACAGAAATATAGATGCCATAATGTAGGCAAAACCGACAAAAGGATTTTGGAACAAAGAAACGACACCAAGGATTATGCCAGCTATAAAACACACTACTCCAGATACTTTAACTGCATTACCTATGGTCGTGTTCGAGTCACTTATATCGTAATTGAGTGTTGAGTTTGTATTATTATTAAATTTTGCTTTACAAGTAAAACAAACTCCTGCAGATTTTTCATCATTATTAAGTTCTGCACCACAGTTTGGACAATTCATAAAAATCACACTCCTTATGAAGAAATTACTTATTAACCTCGGGATTGTCAGTTCTGCCAAGTAGATAGTCTACCGATACATCAAGATAATCGGCAATTTTAGCTAAACTAAATGATGCCATACCTTTAGTATCGTTAATTTGCTGGATAGCATTAGCACCTAGCGAGCAATCTGAAAGCATTTGCTTTGCATTAATATTTCTTTTTTTGCAAATAAGTTTAATTCTTTCTTTTGTTGTTTGTGCAAAATACATAACTATCCACCTCAAAAATTGTAGAAAATAACAATATACCGAAAATTCGGTATAAAAGTATTTACAATACCGATTTTTCGGTATATAATAAGTTTACAACAAAGGCAATAGTAAAGCCCCGGATAGAGTTTTCGTTCCTTTATAGGTCTACGACAACCTATATAATATGTTCCGTATACTTTTACGGAATATAGCTATTCCCTTTGTTTATTTTAAAAATTCTTTTAATACCTCTGTTGTAATTTTAACATAACACTCAGGTTTTGTCTAGTAAAAACTAACAGAAAGGAGGGAGTAAACAATGTCTGTTGGTTCAAATATTAAGCAGTTAAGACTTAAAAAAGATATGACACAGCAGGAACTTGCTGACAGATTGGGTTTAACTCAAAACAATGTCACAAGGTGGGAGCGAGATGGTGCAACGCCAAATGTTATTATGGCGAAGCAAATCGCTAATATTTTAGGCTGTACAATCGAAGACCTACTTGCTTAACATATTTTAATTATATTAAAGAAAAGAGGAATTAACAATGCCAAGAACATCAGAAAAAGGAAAGAATAACCCTTACTATTTGGCTAGAATGGTTGCATCTAAAAGCAATGACAGGCTGTCTAGCCGAGCAGGGGCGAGCGAAGTGTTGGGAATAAGCGAAAAGAGGATTACATGGATAGAGAATAATCTTACTAATCCCTATCCGGAGGAAGTAGTTATAATGGCATCATTGTATAACGCTCCTACACTAGAAAATCTTTACTGCTCAACAGTTTGCCCTTTAAAAGGATTGCCTGTTATAGAAAACAAAACACTTTCTGAAATAGCAATATCAGCATATCAATCTTTAAGATATGCGAGAGAAATGCAAGAAGAAATTATAGATATTGTTGAAGACGGAAAGATAACAGCTGATGAGGTTATTAGAGTAAAAAGAATAATAGGTCTTCTTGATGAAATGACAAAAGTCAAAGAAGAGTTATCTATTAAATTAAAAGTTCTTAATGTAGATTGATAAAGGAGAATTGTTATGCAGAAAAAGCAGCAAGAAGATAGGTACATCAGAGTAGCAGAAATGCAAGACCTACTTGGTGGAGTATCAAATGTAAAAGCATATGCAATTATAAGACAATTAAATTCTGAGCTAAAAAGCCAAGGATATATAACAATAGCAGGTAGAGTTAGTAGACCATACGCACTTAAAAGACTTGGTATTACAATATAGAAAGGAGATATTCAAATAATGATAATCTTGTTAATTATTGCAGTCATTTTTGTAGCTGCAAACTTGGCATAGAAAGAAGGTGAAATGTTGAAAAATTGGACGAAAGCTGATGACGAAAAGCTAAAGCTATTAGATAGCTATGGCGTTGCAATTGGCGATATGGCAAAGATTATAGGTGTTTCGTATAGGTCAGTACACGCTAGACTTAATAGGATTAGAAATATAGAAGATAATCAAGAGCCTAACGACAATGACAATAATGAAGAAAGGTTAGCTACAAAGGAAATACGAGAAAATATTTGCCTTATGTATATTACAAATATGACAGAAAAGAAAGGTGATGCTGTTGCATATGTTGCAAAATCATGTGGCTTCAAGAGAAGTCAAGTGGAGAAATGTCTTATAGAATGTCATACAGACGGCACTTACAGGAAAGTATTATCTCATATTAATAATTGCAGGTAGGAGGTGGGACAGATATGAAAAATTTGTTTGAGAAATTAAGGACTTGCTTATTTGGAACACAAGTAGTTGTGCTCAGCAAGGAAGAAGCTAATCGTATGAAAAGGAGATGCGTTAGGTGGGAGTAAAGAAAAAGTCCTCTGCTGCAACAGAGGACCGTATATAAACACGTTTGGAAATATATTTACAACTAAATTATATATCATAAACAAGTAAAAATCAAGGAGGATGAACAATGGAAAATTCATTAATTGTTGTTGAGCAGTTACCTATTATTACAGAGCATTTGGAGTCTGTAAAAGAACAGATACAAGAAAGAGTTAATAACGCATTGCAACTTGTGTGTGCAAACGATACAGCAAAGGAAATAAAGAATGTCAGAGCTGAATTAAACAAAGAATTTAAAAACTTTGAAGCAAAGCGTAAAGAAGTTAAAAATTCAATTCTCTTACCTTATACAAATTTTGAAAATGTATATAAAGACTGTATAAGTGATGCTTATACTAAAGCTGATTTAGAATTAAAAAATCGTATTGAAGAAATTGAAGGACAGCTAAAGCAAGAAAAAGAGGCTGATTTAAGAAGTTATTTTGCTGAGTATGCTTTAAGTAGAAATATTGATTTTATTAGATTTGAAAATATTGGTTTAAATATAACACTTTCTGCAAGTCTTAAATCTTTAAAAACAAAGATAGCCGAATACATTGACAATGTTGTTGATGAAGTTGGCACAATCACAACAATGCCAAATAGTGAAGTAATATTAGCTGAATATAAATCAAACGGCTATAATCTTTCGTCAGCAATATCAGTTGTAAATGATAGAATTACAAGGATAGCTGAAGAAAAGTCAAATATCGAACAGATAAAGAAAAATAACGAGTTGGAAGAAAAGTCTATACAGCAAGTAAATGAAGCTTTGGGACAACCTGTTATAGAAGAAAAAGAGTTTGTTTTAAAATTTACTGTTTATGGAACTAAAGAAAAGTTAAGTGAATTAAAAAGGTTTTTAGATAATGGAGGATACAGATATGAATAATGTAAATACACAATCAAAAGGCAAAGAATTAGCAGTTACTTATGAAGTAGATGGCAATAAGGTAATACTCACGCCAAGTGTTGTACAGAAGTATATAGTTGGTACAGACAGTCCGATAACAATACAAGAATTTAAGTTTTTTAGTGAATTGTGTAAGGCAAGAGGTTTAAATCCATTTTTAAAAGAAGCGTACTGCATTAAATATGGTAATCAGCCTGCCCAGATTGTTGTTGGTAAAGATGCAATTATTAAAAGGGCTGTTTTAAATCCTGAATTTGATGGAATTGAAAGTGGCGTTATTGTTATTAAAGACGATAACATAACAGAAAGAAAAGGTTGCTTTGTTGCTCCGAATGAAAACCTTGTTGGTGGTTGGGCTAAAGTATACCGTAAAAATTGGACACATCCTACATATTGTTCTGTTGGACTTGAAGAAGTAGCAAGCAGAAAGAAAGACGGTAGTCTTAATAGTATGTGGGCTAGCAAGCCTGCAACTATGGTAGAAAAAGTTGCAAAAGTAAGGGCATTAAGAGAAACATTTATAGAAAATCTTGGTGGATTGTATGATGCTGATGAAGTGGAACAGAATAATGCTGTTGATGTACCAGAACCACAAAATGTGATTGACCAAGATGAGCCACAAGAAGTTGTTGAAATGGCTACCGAACAGCCTCAGCAAATAGGATTTGATGATTTATAATGTATAGAATTATTAAAACAGGGAGCAAAGGTAATGCGATTATAATTGATAATAATATATTAATTGATTGTGGTGTACCTTATAAAGATTTACCTGTTAAGTTATTAAAATTAGTGTTACTTACTCATGAGCATAGTGACCATTTTAATTTTTCTACGATAAGTAGGTTAGCATTAGAAAGACCAACGCTAAGATTTGCGTGTGGTAAATTTTTGCTCAAAAAACTTGTACAAGCAGGAGTAAGTTATACAAAAATAGATATTCTTACTCCTGGGGTATGGTACAGATACAATAAAGATATAGCAGTATCTCCCATAGTGTTGTATCACGATGTACCAAACTATGGATATAGGTTATTAGTAAAGGGTAAAAAGATAATATACGCGACAGATACAACAACATTAGAAGGCATAAAAGCTTATAATTACGATTATTATTTGCTTGAAGCCAATTATGAAGAAAATGAAATACAGCAGAAAATAGAAGAAAAAGAGAAAGCTGGACAGTTCGTGTATGAATATAGAGTTTTAAAAACTCATTTATCTAAAGAAGAGTGTGACAATTTTTTATTGGAAAATATGGGAGAAAAAAGTGTATATCAATATTTGCATTGTCACGAAGATTAGAGGTGTTTTTAATGAACAAAGTTATTTTACTAGGTCGCATGGCTCGTGAGCCAGAAGTTCGTTTCACTCAAGGTAATGAGCCAACGGCAGTTTGCAGGTTTTCTGTAGCTGTCGAAAGACCATACTCGTCTAAACGCAAAGAAGGTGATGCAACAGCTGATTTTATCAACTGTGTATGCTTTGGTAAGCGTGGCGAAAATATAGGACAGTATTTCCATAAAGGAAATAGAATTGCTATCACTGGTAGATTACAGGTTAGCAATTGGCAGGATAATAACGGTCAGAAGAGATATTCTACTGATGTTATTGTTGAGGATTTTGAATTCTGTGAAAACAAGGGTTCAAATAGTGGTAGCGTAAATAATGCTGCTATGAATAGTGCTCCAGCACCTACTTCAAGTCCTGCACAACCAAGTAACAACGGCAATGATTTCTTCCCTATCGACGATGAGGAATTACCATTTTAGATATTATTAAACACAATACTGTAGCTACTCTTTATTTAAAAGAACTGCTACAGTATTTCTAGGAGGTAATTATGGCAGCACCAACCAAAAAAGGACTGGATTATTACCCAAGAGATATTAATTTAATGATGGACCGTAAATTTAGAAAGCCAAAAATGAAATATGGGTATTTAGCTATTGTAATTTATGATGCTTTATTAGAACTGATTTACGGCGATGAAGGGTATTATGTTAGATATTCTGAAAGCAATAAAGATGATGTGGCTTGGGATATTTTAGACAGAATACGAGGCAAATATAACGTTGAATCTGAAACTATTTACGAAGTAATAGAAATGCTTGTGGAGTGTGAACTATTTAGCGATTACCATTTTAAGCAGGGTATTATTACAAGTAAACGCATACAGAAGGTATATTATAAGTCTACTGTAGAGCGTAAAAATGTTGAAGTAGATAAAAAAATATGGTTTCTTACTATTTCTGAAATGGAAACCATATCAAGTAAGTCTAGTATTCTATCTTTTTTCATTAATCAGCCGATTAATGAAGATAATCAGCCGATTAATGAAGATAATCAGCCGATTAATTCACAAAGTAAAGTAAAGGAAAGTAAACCAAACAATAGTAAAGTAAACCAAACAAAAATAAATGAATGGTTTGAGTTGGTTTGGTCTGCTTATCCTAAGAAGATTAAGAAGCAAGAAGCATTTAAAGAATTTTGTTCTTTAGATATGTCTGAAAATTTATTAAGTGTTATTGTAAATGCAATTAATAAGCAAAAAAGTCAAGAACAATGGCAAACTGAAGGTGGTAAATACATACCTAGCTTAGTTAACTGGCTAAAAAACAGACGCTGGGAGGACGAGATAAACGACAAAGGTTACATAATACGGAAAGGTACAGATAGCTTTAATAATTTCACACAAAAAATTTATAGTGACGAATTTATAAAAGAGAGATTAAGAGCTAAAGGACAAACTTGTATATAAATAAGAAAGGAATATTGTTTTTTATGAAACTAAAGTGTGATATATGTGGCAAGGAATATCGGGCATATGGTTATTACAGAAGCAAAGAAAGGCATCTGTGTGATGCTTGCATTGCTAGGAGAAACAAGTTCTTGAAAAGGCTGAATATAAAAATAAATTACGATAAAGAGGAGAAGAAAGATGATAAATTTCTTTATACCAGGGAAGCCGACTGGTAAGGGTAGACCTAGTTACTGATTTAGTTGTATATAAGCATATAATAACTGGAGTGCTACATAAAACTGGAGAAGAACAGTTTAAGAGGGAGCCTAATTTATATATACCACGCAATTGTTATTTTTGTATAAATAGTAATAGCGAGGTAGATAAGTGTATATTTAAAGTTTCACACATAAGGAAATTGGAGGAAAACGAAAAATGAAAATAGGAATAGATAAAGCACCTAATATAATGCAAATTGTATTTAGAGCAGAACAAAGTGATAAATTTTATAGTAATTGTATGTGGGGTGTAGTTAACCTTGATTTGAAAAATGGTATAATGTCTGCTTGTACAGAGTGTGGAGATTATACTTACAAACGACCCGAAAAGGGGAAAGAGTTTCTTAAGCGGATGAAGCATATTTCTGAAGAGTATTTACTAGAAAGAGTTTCATCGGTAAGGTTTGACTACGAGCTAACAGTTTTAGGAATTTTAGAATATTTTGAAGAAGAATACGAAGATGAAAAATATTTTAAAGCAGTGAGTTTCTTTGATAAACTTGATACTATAAGTGGAGGTTTGGATTTTTATAATACAATCCAAAGGCGTGACAGCGAAGAGTTATTTCTTGACTTAGATATAGACAGTTTTTTAGTCTACGACTATCCAAGTAATGTAAGAACATTTGCAAAGCTGTTTGTTAAATATGTACAGCCTAAAATAGAAGTTTGAAAATGGGAGGTAAAATGAGAAAGATATTGTTTAGAGGACAAAGCGAGATTGATGGGGATTGGTTATATGGTTTGTATGTAGAAATAATGGAGAGAAGTCCAATAGGATATTCTATTATACCTGTTATACAAGACTTAAAATTTGGGATTAATGAGCCAATCTACAAAAGAACTGTAGGACAATATGTAGGCATAGAGGATAGTACCGGCAATAGGATTTTTGAAGGTGATATTCTAAAAAATGTTTTCGGGGAGTACGGGATTGTTGAGTGTTCAGATAATTTCTTTTACATCAGAAAGGCATTAACTAACGATTATAGCCCAGAGTGTTTTAGCGGTTCAAAGGTCGTTGGGAATATATACGACAATCCGGAATTAGTAAGAGAAAAGAGATTGGATTGGAGGAAATAAAGGGATTTGAATAAGAAAGTTTCGTGCGAAAATGAATGTGAAAAATGCTGGAATGAACCTTATATGGAGAGTGAGTTCTGATGAAATACATACTTGACGCTTGCTGTGGAAGTAAGATGTTTTATTTTAACAAAGAAAACGAAAATGTAATATTTATGGACAATAGGCAGGTAAGTGAAATTCTGTGTGACGGAAGAAAGTTGGAAATAAAACCAGATGTAGTTGCTGATTTTAGGCATATGCCGTTTGGAAATAATACTTTTAAAGTTGTTGTTTTTGACCCACCGCATCTAGTTAATGTAGGTAAAAGTAGCTGGTTGGCCAAAAAGTATGGGAAACTTTCTAAAGAAAGTTGGAGAACTGATATAAAACAAGGCTTTAATGAATGTATGAGGGTTTTAGATATTTATGGCGTTTTGATTTTTAAGTGGAATGAGGAACAGATAAAATTAAAAGAGATTTTAAATATAATTAATTATAAGCCACTGTTTGGCAACAAAAGAGCTAAAACGCATTGGTTAGTCTTTGTTAAAGAAAAGTAGATTTTGAACCTGTCGGAAATTCCGACACGATGAAATTTAAGCAAGAAAAAGCCCTCCAGCAAGCAAACCAAAGGGCAACCTAGATAAGTACAAAAATATTATAAGTGTGTTGCTTAGGTTTGTCAAGGAGGGCTTATGGAAGATAATATGATTTGTGTTACACAAAAAGATTTTGACGCTATTTTAGAAAAAACGGCTGAAAAGGCTGCAGAAAAAGTACTTAAGTTGCAAGAACAAAATCATAATAAACGCAGTGATAAAAAAATACATAATGTTAAATTACTACTGCAAAATTATAAATTGTTAAAACAAAGTACAGCTAATGCATTTTATGAAAAAACAGAAAATATTACTTTGCGTGAAATTTTAGAAGAAATAATGTGCGATAGTACACATATATTTTCTACAGTAGAAAGTATAAAGACTTCTGTGACAAAAACAGAAATAATGTTAGAGCATATAGATAATATGTTAAATATCTACAAATCAATATGTGAAAATAGTAGTAATGAAAATAGTAAAAGGGGATATTTTGTTATCTATAATAGATATATAAATAATGACGGTATGAAAATTGAAGATATAGCAAAACATTTTAGAATTACAAAATCAATGGTATATAAAATATCAGATAATGCTTGTAAAGCCCTTGCTATGCTGGTTTTCGGAGTTGACTCTATTAAGTTTTAAATTCCAAAAAAAGTGAATTGCATTATAATTTAAAGTGTGCTATAATGTAGGTGTAAAATTTTAACTTATTTATTTGAACTAAGCGACTTGTCTAAGGTCGCTTTTTTTATGTCTTCTTTTCAAATTATAGAAATTAAACTAAAATTTGAAAGGGGAACTAAAATTTGAACACCTATAAAACAAATGCTAAACCTAGATGTATTACAAAAGATAATATTCCTGTGTTTTGTTCTTATGATAAGTTGCTAAATATTAACGATATTAAACTAAATCCCGACAATCCAAATAAACACCCAGAGAAACAACTTAAAATGTTAGGGGAGGTTATAAAAGGAAATGGGTGGAGGCAGTCAGTTACAATTAGCAGATTGTCACATTTAGTTGTAAAAGGTCATGGCAGAATATTGGCAGCTAAAATGTTAAATTTATGCGAAATTCCAGTTGAATATCAAGAATATTCGAATAAGGACGAAGAAATGGCTGATTTATTAGCCGATAATCGAATAGCAGAGTTAGCCGAAATGGATAATGATATGCTATGTTCTATAATTAATGATATGGACGAATATCTATTGGATTTTACAGGTTTTACATCAGACGAAATATCTGTTATTTTGGATACTTTACCTGATATAACACAAGAATTTATAGAAGATGATGAAATAGAGGAAGAATTTAAGTTACAGGACAAAACAATAACTCAAAAAGGTGATGTATGGTGTTTAGGTAAACATAAATTGCTATGTGGAGATAGCACCGATAAAGATTCTGTACTATCATTTATGAAAGAAGAAAGAGCACAACTGGTTGTTACTGACCCTCCATATAATGTAAATTATAGTGGAAAAACTGAGGATGCTCTTAAAATAAAAAATGATGATATGTCAGATGACAAATTTCAATTATTCTTGAACAAAGCTTTTGATTGCATAAACGAAATTATGCTTGATGGAGCTTGTTTTTATATATGGCATGCAGATATTAAAGGTTACAATTTCCGTGGTGCTTGCAAAAACATCAACTGGCAAGTAAGACAATGTTTAATATGGGTAAAAAATTCAATGGTTATGGGCAGGCAAGATTATCAATGGAAACACGAACCTTGTTTGTATGGTTGGAAAAGTGGAGCAGGACATAAGTGGTATGCAGATAGAAAACAAACTACAATTTTAGAGTTTAATAAGCCAACAGCCAATCGTTTACATCCAACAATGAAACCTGTTGAATTAATCGCATATCAGATAAGAAATAGTAGTAAAAGAGGAGATATTGTATTTGACAGTTTTGCAGGGAGCGGAACGACATTAATAGCGTGTCAGAAAAATAATAGAATATGTAGGACAATTGAGTTAGATGAGCGATACTGCGATGTTATTGTAAATCGTTACATTAATTTAAGTGAAAATACAAGTGATGTTTTTGTTATTAGAAATGGCAAAAAGATGAGCTTTGAAGAAGTAAAAAACTAGAGACCGTTTAAGGTCTTTTTTTATTAAACAAAACGATATGGAGGTGGTGATATTGGTTAATGGCAGTTAGTACAGAAATTAGAGAACAAGCTAAAAAAGATTTTTTGAATGGGTTGAAGTATAAAGAGATTGCACAAAAATATAATGTGTCTCTAAGTACTGTAAAAAGCTGGGCTACACGACATTGGAAAAATCAAAAAGTCGCAACCAATATAAGAAAAAAAGAGCAAAAAAAGAAAAAGTTGCAAAAAGTTGCAACCGAGCTTAATCTCGCAAAACACCCTGGAGGGCAAAAAGGAAATAAGAATGCTCTTAAACATGGAGCTTATGCTTCTGTGTTCTGGGAGACGATGAGTGAAAAAGAAAGAATTCTGATTGATGAATGTAGTGATGATGTTGAAGAACTTCTGTTAAATGAAATACAACTGTTTACAGTTAGAGAGTATCGCATTTTAAACGCTATAGCACTTCATAAAATCGAAAATACCAGCAAGCCTTCTGAAAACTTAGTTATAGACTCTATTATTTCTATTGAAGACCAAAGAGTTTTTAAAAATCAACAAGAAAAAAATGAATATGAAGAAATTAATAGAGAAAAAGTACAGAATGGCAAAAAGTTACCCGGAACTACAAGGAATGTACAGAGTGTTATGGTTTCTAAAACTACAGTTTTGCTAAGACTAGAAAAAGAGCTTACAAGTGTACAGTCTAAAAAACAAAAAGCTATTGATAGTTTAGCTAAATATAGATATGAACGAAATAATGCAAGTAATAGTGATGACAAAATGAAGCTTGCAAACGAATGGGCAGATATGTTGCTCCTGGGAGGAGAATAAATTGCATACAAATATTAGTAAGAGAATTCCTGTTTGGAAACAGGACCCAGTCTTATATGTTAAAGAAGTTTTAAGTGCAGAACCTGACGAATGGCAGAGTAATGTTTTAATGGATTTAGCTAGCAACAACATAAGAATGATTAGCGTTAAATCAGGACAAGGAGTTGGAAAAACAGCTGTCGAAAGTTGGGCGATATGTTGGTTTTTAACAATGTATCCAAATTGCAAAGTTATAGCTACTGCTCCAACAGCAAGACAGTTAAAAGATGTTTTGTGGGCAGAAGTAGCGAAGTGGATAGAAAAATCGCCTTTGTTAAAAGTTTTGTTAAAACCGAGGAAAACATATATATTTTTCGTTGGACACGAAGACAGATGGTTTGCAACAGCAAGAACTGCTACAAAACCTGAAAATTTGCAAGGCTTTCACGAAGATAATATGCTTTTTATTGTTGATGAAGCCTCAGGCGTATCTGACCCAATAATGGAAGCTATTAGAGGTACTCTTAGTGGTGCTAATAACAAACTGATTTTAATGAGCAATCCTACTCGTACATCTGGGGCTTTTTATGATAGCCATACTGTTGATGCTAAAGATTTTTCAAGGTATACAGTAAATAGTGAAAAAGTAAGCAGAACAAACAAAGAAAACATTGCTTCTCTAAAGCGTAAATATGGAGAAGAAAGTAATGTTGTAAGAGTTAGAGTGTATGGAGAATTTCCAACACAAGAAGATGATGTGTTTATTGGGCTAAGTGCGATTGAGAATAATATTGCAACCGATGTTTGTGAAATTACCAAAAAGGCTATCAATGAAAAAACAGGGGCTAATCTGGAAAAAGTGCAAATTGGTTGTGATGTTGCAAGATTTGGAGATGACAAGACTGTAATTTCTATACGACTTAATGAAGTTGTAAAAATACATGACCTTTGCAATGGACAAGATACGACACAAACAGCCGGTAAGTTATCATCGCTATATAAACAGTTAAAGTATAATTGGAAATATAACGGTGAGATAGTTATAGCCATAGACGACGGTGGTGTAGGTGGTGGCGTTGTTGATGCTCTAAAAGCGATGAAGAGAGCTGAAAGTGATGTTTATGACAATATGTTAATACTGCCTGTTAATTTCGGAAAACCAATAAAACATAGATATTACTATGATAGTACTACATACATGATGGGAGTTATTAAGGATTGTATTTCTAAAGTAGATGATAATGGTATAGAGAAAGAACCTGAAATAATTTTACCGAACAACGCAGATTTAATAGGTCAACTGTCTTGTAGAAAATATAGTTTTGTAACGAATGGAAAAATAAAAGTAGAAAGCAAAAAAGATATGAAAGCAAGAGGCATATCCTCTCCGGATGTCGCTGATAGTGTCTTACTTGCTTGTTTACCTAGAAAAAATAAAAGAGAGAGGAGGAAGGCATAAATGAAAGAAAACAAAAAAGTAAATGTTAGAGTAATTAAACCAATCACAAAAGCTGAATCTATAACTCAAACCGACCCGGAAAAAGAGTATAATAGCGTTTGGATAACTGACAGACTTAATTTTCAAGGACTTGAAAACATGGTAAATCAATCTACTATATTACCACAGTGTATAGATGCTTATAAGCGAAACATTACTGGTTTTGGCTATGAAATTGTTTACAATGATAATTGTGACTTGGCTGAAGAAACAGAAGAAATGAAAGCAGAGTATTCAAAGCTCCAGCGAGCTATTGACCTGATGACGATAGATAATTCTTTTAAAGACACATTTGCTCAAGTTATTGACGCAAGGGAAACATTTGGTATTGGTTATATAGAGGTTGTAAGAGAGCTGAATGGTGATATAAAACAAATTGAAGCAATTAAAGATATTGACAGTATATACATGACACCTCCGGAAGAGAGCCTGACGGAATACACATATTATTACAAAGGTGAAGAAATCACAAGAAAGAAACATTTTAAAAAATATCGACAGCAAATTGCAGGGAAAACCGTTTATTTTAAAGAATTTGGTGACCCTAGGGATATGAATATTGCTACTGGAAATTACGAGGAAGGCTTAAAAATAAACGAAAAAGCAAATGAGCTTTTAGAGTTTAAGATTGGAAATAAATACTATGGTAAAGTGCGTTGGCTAGGACAAGTGACAACAGTAGATGGCAATCGTCTAGCTGAAAGTTTGAATAACAATTACTTCCGACATGGTAGACATGTACCTATGGCCATACTTGTAAACGGAGGAACTCTTTCTGATGAAAGCTATGACAGTTTAAAAACTTATATGAATGATATTGAAGGAGAAAAAGGACAACATTCGTTCCTAATTCTTGAAACAGAAAATGCTGAAACTTCAGCAGGTTTTGAAAATGATAAGGCAGTAAATGTTGAAATAAAAGATATGGCAAGTATGTTGCAACGAGATGAGTTGTTTCAGGAATATTTGCAAAACGGCAGACGCAAAACGCAGTCTGCTTTTTTATTACCTGATTTATACGTTGGATATACAACTGATTTTAATAGAGCTACTGCACAGACAGCTATGGAAGTAACTGAAAAGCAAGTCTTTATTCCAGAAAGAAAGGACCTTAACTGGATATTAAATAATAAGCTGTTTAATTGCTATAATTTGAAGTATTGTGAAGTAAGATTTCGAAATCCAGATACGAGCAATATTGACGATTTAGTAAAAGTATTTACTATATGCAATACAGCTGGAGGAGTTACACCTAATGACGCTAGAGCATTAAAAGCAAAAACTATGGGTGAAACAGCAGAGCCTTACGAAGAAACCTGGGCAAATACACCTCTTGCAGTGACAAGTACTTTAAATGTAAGCACACAGCAAGAAGAGTTTGTAAACAAAGCAAATCAAGCCAATGATGATATGATTACACTTTTAAAAGCAATCAAAAAGGGGCTGAACAAGAATGATTAATATTTGTAAGGCTATAAAGAATAATATCGATGATATTCTTCTTGCTATAGATGTCTTTCTTGCAAAAGCTGATTCAAAACTCGAACAAGAACTAAAAGAGAGTGCTGTTGCTGATATAGACGCAGCAGTTGCTTGTGTAAATGCGATAGAAGATGCCTATGCTGATGCTTCAGAAAAAATGAGAGCTGAACTCAAAGAAATGTTTATAAATGAGATAGCCAACATTCCAAAAACAAAACTTGTAAACATGTCAATTGAAGATATTTACGAAGAAATATTAAAGAAAATTATTTTAAATGTGCAACAAAGACCTTTGTCTACTGAAGTATTAGAAAATTATGTTAATGATGTCAACAACTTTATGACAGCTAATGCAAAAGCTTATTCTGACGCCTTAAAAGAGCGAATACCATTTGAAAACTTTACAGGAAAGACAAACCAATGGATTGAAGATAGAGCTCAGACTTTAGCTGAATGGACTGAAAAATCAAGTGTAGATGCGTTAAGAGAGTTCTTGAAAAAAGCTAGCGATACAGCAACTAGTGTTGAAGAGCTAACACAGTATGTTATAGACAATGACATTAGAGATGCTACAAATGCTAGGCGTTTTGCTGTAAATGAAACATTGAGATGTAACAGTTATGCTAAACAAGATGAATTAATGCAAAACATAGAGGTAGAAACCAAAACTTGGCACCACACAGGACCAACAAATACAGCTAGACCCGGACATCTAAAATTAGACGGTGTGACTATCCCAAAAGATAAGCCTTTTGCTTTAGTTGCAGAAAAAGGGGGCGTATATTACTGTAGTTGTCCTCACGATGATAGCTTGCCTATTGGCGAAGTTGTTAATTGTAGATGCAAAATAGAAGCAGGGACAACGAAAGATGTTACAAGTTTTACAGATAGTGAACTTAAAGAGTTAAAAGATAGAGCTAGAAAAAAACTTGATAGCGAATGGGAAAGAGAATTTAACGCAAAACAAAGAAAAGCAAGGGAAGATGCAGGGGTACTTCCTACAGTAATGACCCCTATGGAGTTTAAAAACTCAACTAAAAAAGATATTGTTGAAAGGCTTGGAGGAGTCCGAGGTGGTGGATTGAAAAGGTATTATCTTGTAAAGTCAGGGGTAATACCTGAAAATGAAGTAGGGAATATTCTTTATTCTCCAAACGGCAAGTTAAACAGCTTGAATTACTTAGAAAGTAGTGGTATACTTACAATAGATAATAAAAGTGTAGAGCATGTTGTTAAGGGTGATTTTAAAGTCCCTAATGAACATTATCCAAACGGTCGACTTACAAAAGGTGGACATAGTAAAAGCTCGTTTGATGAATGCGAGAAAATGGGTCTAGGAAATGTTGTTGAGGGCGAATATTCCAATGGTGTTAAATGGGGAAGTATTCCAACATCTGCTACAAAAACAAAAAGAAATGGCGGGCACACTTGGTTTCCTGACAGTTGGGATGATGATAAAATTGTAACTGAGATGTATAAGGTTAAAAATGGTAAAGCTAAGTTTGTTGCTAATAAGCTAAATGATAAAGGTAAAATCTTAGGTGGAGTTTATAATTGTGATGGTGTAGCAATTGTTTATAGGCAAGATATGAGTGGCGAAAGCTTTTATCCTGAAAAAGACCAATCAAGATATGTAGAGGGAGTTGAGTGAGATGATAGCTAATGAGTTAAAAATATTAAAAGAGAATTGGAAATGTTCAATGAGTCCTCAGGAAGATGGAGAAGCTCCTATTTGTATAGAAATGCTAGATAAAATACTTGAAAAATTTAGAAAGTTAGACGATGAGGAGTTAGTTAAAGAATTGAGCAAGTTATCAAAGGAGGATAGGTGGTACTTATGCCCATATGTAATAGATGAGCTTGCTTATGATGATGGAAGAAAAGTAGCAGAACCATTTATAGTTGATTAATAAGCACTCTGAAAAAGGGTGCTTTTTTTAATGTAAAAGTTACAGGCAAGTTAGCAAACACAATAAATTAGCAGATTAGGACAGTTTTAGGCTGTCCTTTTTTATTGCTTGGCAATTTGAAAGTAGGTGGTTAAAATGAAGAATTAAGACAATAAGGACTTTCTGGTTGTGTTATCCTTTGTCAAGAGAACAAAACACTCCAAATAATTTAGTTAGAACAAGGAATTGGTTAACAGCCTATTCCTTATTTTTATATAAGGAGGTGTAAAGAATGAACGAAATAAGTGATGCTAAAATTGCATTTATTTCATTAGTTGATAGAGCTGCAAATCAGAAAAAATTTTTAATTGTTAAAGCAGATAACTACAACGCAAATTTCACAATGACAGGCGAAATATTGAAGGCCGATTGTGAAAAACATACCGTAACAGGCATTGTGTATGAACCAGATACGGAAGATGCTCAGGGCGATTTTATGACAGCAGAAGAAATTGAAAAGGCTGCACACTACTTCTTAAAGAACAGTGGCAAAGTCGATATACAGCACAGCTTTAAAGAAGAAGAAAGTGCTGTTGTTGTCGAAAGCTATGTAACAAAAAGCGACGGAGTGATTAATGGCCATGATGTAAAAAAAGGCACATGGATAGCAACTGTCGAAATAAATAACGATGAAATATTCAAAGACATTGAAGATGGCAAAATTACAGGCTTTAGTATGGGTGGAACGGGAAAATATACTGAAAATGAGATACAAAAAAGAAAATGGTTATTAGAGCCACTCGCGAAAATGTTAGGATTTAATGTTGTTGAAAAAGGTGAAATGACAGCTGAATACAATCGAAGATGTATAAGTGATAATTTTTATGTTGCGTATGAAGCATTAAAACAAACTTTAGAGACTTATGATTGTGAAAAAGGGTGTTGGAAATACATTGACGACGAACAGACTGTAAAAACTGCATTAAAAGAATTTAATGACATTGTTACAAAACTATTGACAGAAAAAGAAATAGCTAAAATGGTTTTTTCAGGGCGTAAAGTTCAAAAGGCTGGAAAGAAGATGAGTAAAAGAAATAAAGATACTCTTTCTGGAATATGTCAGTCTTTAAATATGTTTATGAAAGAATTTGATGAAAACGAGGAGGAAGATTCTATGAATGAAAAAGATTTAGAAACTATTACAAATTCAGTTACAACAGCAGTTACAAGTGCTATTCAGCCTTTAATTGACGCTATAGTAACACCACCGGACGATAACAAAAATGGCGATGTAAATAAAGATGATGACAAAGAAAAGGTTGACGAAGCAGTTGAAAAGGCTTTACAACCTCTTAAAGAACAGGTTGAAAGTATTGTAAAAGCTTTAGGTGGTAATACAACTAATCTTAATAACAACCAACAAGTTGAAAAGAGCGGTCAGCACTATATGGCAGGAATGTTTTAATAGAAGGAGGAAACAGCATGAATAATATAGATTTAATAAACAAGGCGGCAATATCAACAGGTGGACTTAATACGGGAGGTTTGCTTAATCCTGAACAGGCGAGAAAGTTTGTCCAGCAAATCTTTGAATCAACTGAGTTTGGCTCACTTGTTCGTCATGAAATGCGTACAGCAAAAACAGGCGAAATTGATAAAATTGGTATTGCTTCTCGAATTCTTAGAGAAAAAACAGAAGATACCGATGGTGGCGAAAGAGTTGGTGTGAAAACTTCAAAAATCAATTACACAACAACATCTGTTAGACTTCCTTGGGAAATTACAGAAGAAACTCTCAGAGAAAATATTGAAGGACAGACTTTTGAAGAAATTGTTACAAACTTAATGACTACTCAGGCAGGTGTTGATTTACTTGACTTGTATTTCAATGGCGACACAGCAACTCTTTCTGGTGATGCAGATTACAACTTTTTAAAAATTGACGATGGTTGGATTAAGCAGATTTCACAGTCAGGACATGTAATTGATAAGACATCAGAGTCTGGTTTAACATTAGACGGTTTTTATGAAGCTGTTAAGGCAATTCCAAACAAGTATAACAATGGCAAACTCCGTTGGCTTATGTCTCCTCATAGAGCACAGGAATGGGAAAGATATTTATTAAAACAAGCTATTACAGCTGGTGGTATGGTTCCGGAAAGTGTATATAAAAATCCTGTAAGTATTCCAACAGTACAGGTACCTATGTTATCAGATAATGTTATTTTACTTGCAGACCCACAAAATCTTTGTGTTGTGAATACCTACGATATGCGTATCAGAAAAACAACAGAAGGTAAAGAGGCTATTATGCAGGATAAGCGTTTCTATGTTCTTCATATGGACTTTGATACGATTATAGAAGAAACTGACGCAACAGCAATAATTAAGTTGAAGAAATAGAGGCTATTATGAAGATAAAGTTAATTGGTAATATTAAGTCTTACACTTGCGGCGACTTTGTGATAAAAAATGATTTTTCAGGTAATCAGATTGTTTCAGTAGATGAAGAAATCGGAGAAATTTGTTTAAAAAGTGGATACTTCAAAAAGGAAAATGAAGATGAAGATGAAAAGATTGACTTATTTAGCATAGAAAACGAAGATGAAACTGTCGACTTATTTAGCTTAAAAATTGAAGAATTAAAAAAGATTGCAGAAAACAAAAATGTTGATGTAACAGATTGTAAAAAGAAAGATGATTACATTAACGCTTTGAAAGAAGTGATGTAAATGGCAAAAAGACCTTGGGTTATTCCTGAAGATGTGAGGAATTATTCAGATTATAGTGAAATTCAATCAAGAAGCGATAAAAAGCTAGAAATAGATATAGCAAGAGCAGAAGCTTATGTTATAAAATACACTAACAATAAATTTGAAGATTGCGAGGAAATACCACAAGCAGTTCATTTAGCTGTTATATTGCTTGCTAGCAAGTATGCTCAAGATGCTGTTGAAAAGACGAAAGCTAAAAAGGTGCAGTCAGAAACTTTTGACGATTATTCTTATTCTTCAACGACAGATACGGCCAACATTGATATATCTGATTTATCACTTGATGAACTACTTGATGAGTTTCGTTTACAAAAAGCAAGTAGTAAGATTTTAATGAGGCTTAGAAAATTATGATTGAAGATTTTTTTAACCATTTATGCAATATTTATCATATTAAAGAAGATAAGCAAGATATAGGCTATGGTATTAGTAGCACTCCTATTTTTAGTTATTCTGTTGTTCCAGACGCAGAAAATGTAAAGTGCCACTTTTCTACAAAAAGTCCTGAACATATTACAGAAGCAGACCCTGAGCAGAGACTGACTGCTTCTGTAAAACTTGTACTACCTATTGACACAGATGTTCGTATAAATGACAAAATTTTAGATGTGAATACAGGCATTGAATATACTGCTGAAATGCCAAAAACTATTCAAAAACATCATAAATATGTTATGTGCATTAGGAAAACAATTCAAGATAGGATGTGTTGATATGGAAGAAATGGATAAGTTTGTGCAAGATATAGAAGCTTTGGCGTACAACACGAAAAGCCAAATTGAAGCTTTTGTGGCGTATTTTGCAAAAGATTTTTTAAATGAAGTTAAAAGTGAAATTGAAAGAAGGAATATTGTAGACACAGGAAGTTTGTTAAAGTCATTTAATAAAAATGATGAAAACAATATATGGGAGGTTTCTGCAGGGGGCTTATCTATTACTGTAGGTTCGATATTAGATTATGCAAAATATGTTAATGATGGACATACTACTTGCAAAGAAGGTGAAAGTAAGCGTTTTGTCCCCGGGTATTGGCAAGGAAATAAATTTACATATGACCCCAATGCAAAAGGGGGCATGATGTTGTATCAGCAGTGGATTGAGGCAAATCCATATTTTTCGAAAGCTTATGAACTTATGAACAGCATTTTGCCAGAAGTAATGGATAAAAAGTTTGACGAATGGATTAACGGGATATTTTAAAGGAGGATAATATGGACCAAGAAATGGCTAGTATAATCCGATATATTAAAGATGTAAATCAAAATACAAGAATATATTTAAAGAAAATGCCACAAAATTTTGAGGTACCTGCAGTATATTTCCCCTCCCCAGAATTAAGCATTTATCTGAGTTCAACTTCTTGCTATAGAGTAAATTATATTTGGAATATAAAAATATTTGCTCAAAGCACAGAAATAGCATTTGAATTAGCTAGCGATATTTTATTTAATATAGCTAGCAATATGTTTTTAATTCCGTTACGAAATATAGACGGTTCATTGGTAGGAAAAAATATATCAATTAGGGAACCTAATTTATCAAAAGTAGAAGATGGTATTTATTCTATTGAAATAATTTGGGACAGCATAAAAACTTATACCCAAAAAGAAGTTCAAAAAATGAAAAAACACTATGAAAATTACATTAGGAGGTTATAGTATGGCTGAAAGAAAAATTACTGAAGCTGTTCAGGAACAGAAATTTAAACTGGAAAAGCTTCGTAATAGTGCAAGGGCTCTATATGATATAAGTGTATCAACATTCGATGGAGCAACTGCAAATATTGATAAAGATAAATTATATTCTGTAAAAGAAATAGGCGACATTATCGAAAATTGGCTTAAAAAGGAGATGAAGTAATGGGCGGTGCATTTGATGAATTGGTAGGAAAAGTAAGACCAGGAAGTTATGTGAATTTTAAAAGCACAAGGCAGGATACTATTAATAATAATGCAAGAGGAATTGTATTAATTCCGTTAATTGGACACACATATGGTCCAACAAATACATTTGTAAACATTTATAGTTCTGCCCCAGATTCAGAATTTGATAAGTTAGGAATGTCAGTTTATGATGATAACGACTATATGTTACTTATTAGAGAAGCTTTCAAAAATGCAAGACAGGTTGTATTTTATATTGCAGGTCCTGACAAGAAAGCGACAGCAAAAGTTGCTCCATTGACAGCAACAGCAAAGTATGGTGGCACTTTGGGTAATTCATTTGAATTGGTTATAGAATCAAATCCAAATAATGGATTTGATGTCAGCGTTTATTTGGAAACTAATAAGGTGTTTTATCAAGAAGGAGTAACAAAAGTAGAAGATTTAACATCTAATGACTATGTAGATTGGGAAGGAACTGGAGCTTTAGTTGCTGCACAAGCTGGCGTAAAATTTACAGGTGGAACTAATACATCTGTGAATACTAAGGTATACACAGATTTCCTTGACGCGACAGAAAAAGCTACGTTTAATACTGCTTGTTGTCCGTTTACAGAAGATAGTATACATACAGCAATCAAAACAAAAGTAAAATACTACAGAGAAGAAATTGGAAGAAGAGTTCAGTTTGTTGTGCCTGACTTTGCTGCTGACTATGAAGGTATTATTAATGTAACTAATGCTGTAACTGTCGACGGCAAGGAATTAAGTAATGCTCAGGCTTGTGCTTATGTAGCTGGTTTAACAGCTTCAGCTGATTCGGTAACAAGCAATACATATGTTGCATATGAAGGAGCAACAGATATTGTAGGAGAGAAAACTCACGAGGAAGCTGTTGCTGCGATTAACAATGGAGAGTTTTTCTTCTCTAAAAATAGTTCAGGAGATATTGTTGTAGAATATGACATTAACTCTTTAGTTACTTTTAAAAACGGCAAAGATAAGACTTATAGAAAGAATAGAGTAATAAGAGTTTTTGATGCTATTAACGAAAGTATTCAGCTCAACTTTCCACCAAACAAGTTTGATAATGATGAATATGGTTGGGACATAATGGAAGGCTTAGGCAAAGACATATTACAGAGATATGCTAATGCAGGGGCTATAACAAATGTTGATTTTGACAATGACTTTTTAGTAGACAGAAGTAAATCACAAGGCGATGAAACATACTTTAATATTGGTATACAGCCAGTAGATAGTGCTGAAAAGTTATTCTTTACTATAAAAACTAGATAAAGGAGGTTTTAGGCTATGGCAGACAGAGCAAATAGAAGTAGAATTTTGCTTAACAAAGGAAAAATGTATTGGAATGGCAATATTATTGTGGACGGTATTAAGTGCGAGGTTGTTGTTACGCCGACGGTAACAACATCTAAGTCTATCAACGAAGTTGTTCCTAGTTCACGCTGGGCAGGAATTGATTCAATAAAAGTTACATTAAGCGAATATCGTTCTACAGCAAGAGCTAAAGATATGGTTAAACAGTTTCTTGAAACTGGCGTAACTCCAGAAGTTACAATTCAAGGTATACAGGACGATAAAAATAGCGATTATTACGATGCTGTTGGAAAAGAAATTGTTACAGTTATTGGTTGTGTACCTACTGGTGACATTAAACTCTTAAGCGTAGACGCAGATTCTAATGACCATTTACAAGATGAATTTACATTTAATGGTAAAG